>Ga0310040_1000304_pt1 | contig 49327 bp, 34 predicted proteins | sample EPASupsiteHSE623_FD_200237 | JGI IMG/M metagenome (GOLD analysis project Ga0310040, IMG submission 200237) | Bioremediated contaminated groundwater from EPA Superfund site, New Mexico - Sample HSE6-23 (v2) (version 2) | ecosystem: Environmental > Aquatic > Deep subsurface > Groundwater >...
TTGCCTTTTTTAAGATGGCTTTCTCCATCTCTGAGTCTTCTAATGCCTGCTTAAGTCTTTTGATCTCTGCCTGTTCAGGCGTCATATCAGGTTTGCCTGCAAAAGCCTTTTTGCCTTCATTCAAATACGCTTTTTTCCATTTGGATAAGGACCAGTAATCTACTCCCAGGCTCTCACTCACTTCGGTCATCTTCTTTCCGCTTTTCAGAAGATACTCAACTGATTCTGTTTTAAACTCCTTTGTGTACTTCCTTCGTGTTGTGGACATTGTGCCTCCTTTTTCATGTAATTTAACATGTGCTTAGCAAACTGTCCACTTTTTCGGATATATTCCAAACCGTGCACAATCCAGAAAAAATCATTTCTTTAATAATTCATTGCTAAATGAGATTGGCGAAATACATCTAATTTTATATTTGACTTTAGAATGTATATTTAGTAGACTAACAATGTTATTTTAGAATTGTAATAATTGACATGACTACACAGGAGAAAAATGATGTCGATAAAATTTGATGATAAATATTATGAGGATATAATTAAGCAACATAATTATAATCCATTAGATTTCAAGTCTATTGATTTCGATTTGTTCGGGATATCTAAAAATATTCTGAATGATAAATGGTTATGTCACAATAATGCTGATATTTTTGCAAAAAATTATGGATTTGGAGAAGAATCTATAATTACTACAGGGATCGGGCTTAGTGGTATACCTCATATGGGTACATTATCACAAATTTTAAGAGCAATATATCTTCAAAAAGCAGGGGCTAAGGTCCAGTTAGTATTAGGAGATTTAGATTCGTATAATGCTAGAAATAAAAGCCTTGATACAGTTTTATATTTAGCAAAAATTTACAAAGAATTTATAATTAAACTTGGATTTAATTTAGATAAAGGAATTTTAAGACAGCAATATGATCACCCAGAGATATTAAGTACGGCATATTTAATATCTAATAAATTAACTGACCAAGATTTTCTAGATTCAGAAGAGGATTTATCGAGCCTATATAAAGAGAAAAATGTATATAACGGAATTGAATTTCCAGTTAAAATGGCTATTTTACTTATGGTAGCAGATTTTTTACACTTAAACATAAAGGAAGGAATTCGCAATGTGATGATAATGTTAGGATTAGAGGAACATCTCTATGTGCTTTTAGCAAAAAAACTTTCAAAAAGGCTTGGTATCAATATCAATTTGTCAGCAATGTATTCTCGAATAATTAAGGGTTTAAATGGTTATCCTAAAATGAGTAAGAGTATTATTGGGTCAGGGATAACTGTAGATATGAAAAATGAGGATATTCGGGATTTGATACTAAATTCAAATGATATATATATAACGCCCCAAGAATCTGTTGTATTCCAACTGATGTGTTCAGTATCTTTCTATTCCTCAGATGAACTTAAATATATTTATAATGTATGTATAATCAATGACAAGGAATGGTTTGAGATAAAACAAGAATACACTGAACAATTGATAAAAATATGCAATATATGGAAAGGATGTTATTTATGACTTTGAATATTGATATTTATGAGGCTTTATATAGACTGAATATACAAAAAAAAATAGATATAAATCTACTCAAAAAAGCATTTTATAATATTTTAAAAATTGAAGATGAAGAAATACGTTGTATAATACTTGGATCATTTTGCACTGGCCTTATTGCCCAAAATCCAACGGCTGATGAAGTGTGTGCTTTAATTGAAGTGGCATTTCAGCTAGATAATTTTAATCCGTATTCCGTTCCAGTAATGTCAATTAAAGATCATTATGTTGTTGAATCGATAGGCAGTGGGAAAAAGGGATATAAAACTATAAATATCTCAACCGGAAGTGCAATTGTTGCAGCAGCTACAGGAGCATATGTAATAAAGAAAGGTTCATTTTCCACTTCTTCTATAACAGGTTCAGCTGATTTTATGAAGGAGTTTGATGTTAAAACAAATCACTGTTATGAAGATGCAAAAAAAATATTAGAAAAATGTGGTTTAGTATTTATGAGTATTGAGGATATAATTCCTAATTTTGATAAAATATATGGAGGTCGCTTTTATGCACCTCAAATTCTAAGTTTTGGACTTGCAGCTATAGTAGGAAATTACCGAGGAAATGTCTTATTATATGGTTTAGCACATCCAAATATTTCCTTATCGGTTAATGTTTTAAAGAATAATAATATTAATAACGCTTTGGTTGTTAGTAGTACTGATGATGATATACATTATTTGGATGAGATTGGTATTTATGGAAATACTTATATACAGGGCATAAAAGAAGGTATTATAGGAAATTTATATACATTTAATCCCGTAAATAGAATAAATATACCTAAATATACTCCTGTAGATATTTATCAAGGCGATAGTAAATCTAGTAATATTAAACATGTTATAAATGCACTGTCAGGTAAAGGGAAAGATGCCCATATAGATATAATTTGTATTAACGCTGCAAATATTCTTTTTTTAGCAAAAAAAGTTGAAAATATTGAAGAAGGATTTTTAGTATCTAAAAAAACGATCTCTTCGGGTAAGGCGATTGAAAAATTTGAAGAGTTTATATCACTTAGTGGGGGTAGTGTTTCAAAATTACAATCACAATTATAAATATACAAAGGCTTTTTTCAAAACAAGGAATATTTAATTATCTTTCAGGGATAGAATGTGTTTATATAGTGTTGGTAAATTTTAATATTTGAAGTAAAGGAAAAAATGTGTTTAATTGTGTTTACAGAATAACTGTGTTTTCTTACATGTAACGATGAAAGGAGTTATTTTGGTGATGAAAAAAAATAATAGCGCAAGAATTAAAGTTAAGTACATTGGTTTGTGTGGTAGTGATATAAATAAATTAAAAATACTTCCTACTAAGGAAGAACGTAACAGATATATAAATATGATGGGACATGAAATAGTAGGAGTGGTTGAAGATATTAGTTCTGATACAGAAGATTTTCGTATAGGTGATAGAGTTGTTGTTAATCCATTTATAGGTTGTCAAGAATGTAATGCATGCACAACTCAAAGCTATAATTTATGTGACAACATTAACTCTCTTGGAAAAGCTATTCCTGGTGGTTTCACAAAGGAAATAACTGTTCCTTATAATTCTCTTTTTAAAATTTCTTCAAATATTAATCCAATTGAGGGTGTGTTTATTGATTCAATGTCCGTAGTTTTACATTCCTTTCATACAGTTAGAAAATTTGATTTTAATAAAAAAGTATTTTCAGTTATTGGCGATGGAATTATTGCAATGATAATTATAAAACTATTGAATGTATATTTTAATCCACAAAAGATTTATCTTTTATGTAATAGAGCGAACAGAATAGATGCTACTCTTTTAAATACTTATAACAATGTTGAAATAATCAATGATTACAAAGATATAAAGAACAATTCTTATTCAGATTTTGTATTTGAAACTGTGGGAGGAGGTAATGTGACTCATTTTAACAAATCTTTAGAAATTGCAAAAAGTAATGCATTGATTCTTGTATTAGGAGCTTTTTATGATCAAGCAGATTTTAAAGTGAATTTGAGAAATATGTTTTTTAAGCAGTACTATATAAAAGGCGTAAATTCCTATTGTAGTATTGAAAATGATTTTCAAAAAGCAGTAGACCTATTAAATGATAATTCTATTAAAAATCATAGTTTAATTAGTCATATCTATGATATAAATGACGTGGGATCTGTCATTGAAGAAATAATTAATTATAAGCATCCAAATTTCATGAAAATTGTTTTTAAAAATTAAAGGAAAATTATTTGAAGAATATTAAAAGTATAATATTTGATCAAGATGGAACATTATATAATGAAAAGAATAAAATTACTCATTGCATTAGAAAACTTTCAATAGAACTAATTTCCAAAAAATTAAATTTAAACTTTTATGACGCAACAAAAATATATTACGATTTACCTGAAAAATATCCAAATCCATTTTCGGGATTTTTGTCTCTAGGAATTAGTATTAGTGATTATCATCAAAATGTATTTGATGTAATAGATATATCGAAATATTTACAATATGATTTTAGACTAGTAAAGCTATTTCATGATTTAAAGGCATTTGATAAATATATTGTTACGTTTTCTTCAAAAAAATATTCAAAAGAATTATTAACTAGAATTGGAATAATTTCTTTGATTAAGAAAAGCTATTTCGTTCACGATGAAATTAATGTATCAAAAAAAACTTGTTATGAAAAAATAATGTATCAAAAAAAACTTGTTTCAGCGCAGGTTTGTGTTATAGGGAATAACTATGATACAGACATAATACCGGCTAAAGAATTAGGCCTTAATGTTATTCTTGTAACTACTCTACTAAAGAACACGAATGAAATATTATGTATCGAAAGTATATATGATCTACTGAAATATTTATCAGCAGATTAAAATACATTTTAATTTTGAGTTTGCAGTGTATCTAATTTGTAAAAGGAATAAAAATGGAAAATAAGTTAAAGATAAAAACAATGATCACATTGTTTTTTTTAGTAATTGCATTGGGTCTTCCTCTAAAAAATGCAGAAATATTAGAAAAAAATAAAATTTCTAAATTATATAGTATAAGTAAAATTCCATACTTGATAATTCTATTAATCCAAGACAACAAAATTGCTCACTTTTCATTAAGTGAACCGTATAAAGATTATAGAACAAAAGCAAGTTCCAAAACCCCTTTCGAAATCGGCTCAACCAGTAAAGCATTTACTGCTTTAGCTTTACTAAAGCTTGAAAGTGAAGGTAAAGTAAATCTAAACGATCCTATATTGAAATATCTTCCTTGGTTTAAACCAAGTTTTAAAGGTAGTGAACAAGAAGTATTAGTGAGACATGCATTACATCACACAAGCGGTATCGCATGGAATACAATTTCTGACATACCAGATATCAATTCTCCGATGGCACTTGAAGAAACAGTTAGGCTGTTTTCAAATTTAGAGCTTAAGCACAAACCGGGAACGCAATTTGAGTACGCAACGATTAATTATGATATTCTCGGTCTTATTATAGAGAAGGTTTCAGGTCTATCTTACGAAAAATACACGGAAGAGAATATTTTTAAGCCTTTGGGGATGAATGATACATCAATCGGAGTTCCCCAAAATAATGACTTGATGGCTAAGGGTTATAAAATCGGATTTTTTGCTCCGAGAGAATATGATGCTCCTGTGTATAAGGGTAACTGGCCTGCAGGTTATGTAATTACAAATGCGGAAGATATGTCGAAATGGCTAAAATTCCAAATGGGTATCTCTCGGGATTCAATTCTTACTCCATTATTGAAGCTTTCGCACCAAAGAGATGAGACAGTAGCACCTGATCAATATTCTATGACTTCTTATGCTGCAGGGTGGATGATATCTTTGAAAGGTGACGGAAAAATTACACACGGAGGATTAAATCCTAATTTTACTTCTTACATAGCTTTTAATCCCGAGAAGAAAATCGGTGTAGCTGTGCTGGCTAATTCAAATAGTGAATATACAGATATTATCGGTGATTATGTATTTCAAGTTTTATCAGGCGTAGAAAATCCTAAACCCAAGGTTGCAGTAAACAAAGATGACACAACTTACTCTCTTTTTTCAATATTGCTGGGAGTGGTAACACTTAGTATTTTATTCTTTATTGCATCAGTGATTTATGGTGTTTATCGTAAGAAGAGACAATATGAGGCATTAAATTTAAAGAAAATGATCATTATTTGTTCAGGTATAGTTTTTGTGATACCCATATTATATGGAATTTATCTGATCCCGCATGCAGTAGCCGGATTCTCGTGGGAGAGTGCAATTGTTTGGTCTCCTGTCAGTTTTTTAGTTTTTATTATTTTATTAATAACTTCAATAGTATTGGCTTTGATTGCATTATTTCTTTCTTTGATCTTTCCTTCAAAAAAAAAATATTTAAAATCAATGCCATTAGTGATCGTTTTAAGCTTACTTTCCGGTCTTGCCAATTCTGCGGTCATTTTTTTAATAATAAATTCTGTCGCAAGTAATGTTGAATTCAAATACATGGTGTATTATTTTGTTTTAGCTGTCGTAATATATATTTTCGGAAGAAAGATTATCCAAACAAAACTGTTGAGTCTTACTTATGACATAATTGCTGATATTCGAATTGATCTTATCGAGAAGATATTCTCATCATCGTACCAGAAGTTTGAGAAAATCGAAAGAGGGAAAATATATGCTACTTTAAATAATGACACCGCAGTGCTTGGTAATTCTGCAAATCTTATCGTAACTTTAATTACCAGCGTAATAACAGTTATATGCGTTTTCATATATTTAGGATCAATATCATTGGTTGCCACTTTACTATCTTTGCTTGTAATCGGTTCAGTAGCAACTTTATATTATTTTGTAAGTAAAAAAGCAGAGAAATATTTTAATGAAGCCCGTGAAACTCAGAATGTTTATATGTCACTTCTTCATGGTATGGTGGATGGTTTTAAAGAATTATCCATAAATAGATTTAAGAAAAGAGAATATAAAAAAGATATTGAATCTACAGTTGAACTTTTTAAATCAAACAACAGCATAGCGGGAATAAAATTTATCAATACTTTTCTGATAGGGGAGTCGCTGCTGGTAATAATTTTAGGATTTGTTGCGTTCGGATTTCCAAAATTGTTTCCCGATGTCCAAGATGTTGTGTTAATGAGTTTTTTAATGGTGTTTTTGTATATGATCGGTCCAATTAATGGAATATTAAATTCCATTCCAGGTATGATTCAGCTTAAGGTTTCGTGGGAAAGAATTCAGGAATTTGTTAAAGGCGTTCCTTCTACGCATGATCTATTAGATATCTCAAATAGCGGCATGAATTGTAAAAAAGTTAGTTCACTCAAGCTGGAATCAGTAGAATATCAATATCCGGACCAGGGCGAGCATGAAAGATTTAAAGTAGGTGTTATTGATCTGGAAGTAAAGAGCGGCGAGATACTTTTTATTGTCGGAGGTAACGGAAGCGGTAAAACTACTTTAGCCAATATCATAACCGGATTGTATAAGCCTGATAAAGGTGTTATAAAAATTGATGATACAGAAGTAGGCAATGCTGATCTCGGTGAGCACTTTTCGGTCGTCTTCAGCGAAAACAATCTTTTCGGTAAGCTTTATAACATTGATACTGATAAAAATGAAGACCTGATCAAAGAATATTTTAAGAAATTCTATCTTGAGGAAAAAGTTAAATTATCCAACGGAGCTTTCAGTACAACAAAGCTGTCGAACGGACAACGCAAAAGATTAGCCTTAATAAAATGCTTTCTAGAAAACTCGCCGATCTATCTGTTTGATGAGGTAGCCGCAGATCAGGATCCTGACTTTAAAAGATACTTCTATAAAGAGCTGCTTCAGCAGATGAAAAAAGAAGGAAAAATAATAATAGCAATCACACATGACGATCATTATTTTGATGTAGCCGATAAAATCTTAAAATTAGATGAAGGTAAAGTTGAATTTATAAAAACTAATAAAAAGGATTAACACGATAGTCAATTCTGATTCAAACTTAATCATTCATCCCGTTTTGATACGATATATTCCGCAATTTCATCCTGAGTTAATTCGGATTTAGTTCCGAATTTATTATCATAAAGTCTGTACAGTCCGTCATCTATCAGATCGGGATCAACAGTTACATAATACGGGATCCCGGTTTCGTTGTACTGGATCATTCTCATTTCAAGCGTCCCTTTTTCTTCCAATACAGTATCAAAAACTTTAGAATATGCTTCATATAATTTTTCAGTACAAATTTTGGTTTTCTTGTCAATAATGCTTAATGGAAAAATCGCGCATTTAACAGGGGCAAGCTGCGGAGACAATGGAATTGTAGTCAGAGTTGATGTTCTTACTCTTTCCTGATGAAAGTTGTTGAGAAGAACGGCGAGAATAAATTTATTAACATCGATCTCTACATCAACTACATGGGGAAACCCGTACGTCCCTCTGTATTCGTCATGTACAAAGCATTTTTGCTTTTTATCGTTAGGAAATCTCTTTTCATAATTTTCAAATTCAAAATCGATCTTATCTGAAACTGTGGCTATTTCTTCCAGCCCGAAATGAAAAATGTTCTTAATGCTGTATCTTTCAAAGAAAAAATGTTCGGCTTCGGGATGATCTTCAAGTTTTTGGAATTCTATCTCAAAATCATCTGATCTAAGACCCAGTTTCTCAAAATATTCTACGATGAAATCAAGCCATGTCATAAGCATGTCTTTGGAAGTGGAAGGAACAGTGGCATACTCGAGGATCAGCTTCTTAGAAGTTTTGCAGTGAAAAATAAATTTTTCACTTTCAAATAATTTTTCCTTTAACTCCGTGATACGCGAAAATCCGAACGGTATTTTGTTCTCTTCAATGTCAAGCATCTCTATCAGATATTCTGTTCCTGATTTATCTGTTATTTCATCGATGTATTTTATATTACTGAGTTTTTTAGAAGTACTGTTCTGCCATGAACGAACAAGATTATCAACCATTTTTTCACCTAAAGAGCCGAAACTCCATACTTTTCTGTAGGACCCGGAAGGATCTTTTACTAAACACAGGAATTTTTTCGCCGTAAGGAAAGCGAGCGCAAGTTCTAAAGGATCGCTCAATTCTCTAGACGATATCTTTTTATTTAAGAGCTTTTCATTCCTGCTTTCGAATCTGTCATTTTTAGAGTTCAGCATTGTCCGGTCTCCGAGATTATCGACGGAAGTATTATTATAGCTTTATTGAAATGATATGCGGTATATCTTTTATACATATTTCTGAATTCATTGTATTCATTTACTGTAATGTAATCTAATTTATTTATATCTGCAAATCTGATATTGATAAATCTTTTCATAACACTAAAAAGCTTATCGGAAACTGCAATGTGATTTCCGGTTTCATAATCGGCAGCGTTGCGGTAAAATGTTCCGTTCTCAATATCAAGATATCTGAATCCTTCAGGTTTACTGTTATCAAAAGTAAAAGAAATTCCTAGGCACCAAGCAAGTTGAAAAAAAAAGTAGATCGAAATGGTCAGCAGGCACGGGTCTTTTTCGTTTACAGATCTGAGGAACTTCATTATGAGCGTATAAATAAGATTATAATCTTTTTGATCGTATATCTCGGAATTGGTAAGAGATGAGAAAATGCTGAGAACCGCAGCAGTTTTTTTGTATTCTTTTCTTATTCCGTTAAAGCTTTCTATCAGCGAACCTTCTATAAACTTATATTTTCCATTATGTTTTTCCATATGAATGTCGATCAGATTTATAGGTTGAAGTATGGATTTATAAATGTTCCTTTTGGAATAATACCCGTGTTTAGCAAATGAAATAATTCCTGCATCAGGCGTTAGAAAAGTAATAACGGCAGAATTCTCTTTCACAGAGGAATTGTCTAGAATTATTCCTGTCGTTTTCACATATTCCTTCATTTTATTTTCTGATCCTTATTATAGATCCCGGAATAACTGATTTGCAGTGCCGTATAAGAACGATCTGGTTCGGGTTTGTACGCTTGACAGGATTTCCTACGACATCTTTGATTTCATTCAGAGTGACTGTAAGCACTCTTTTTTCAGGGATGACTATCTCGATCTCGTCTCCGGTGCGGAACGCGCTTTTTACTTCCACAACAAGGTATTTTCTGTCAATTATTTCTTTCACAATTCCTGCGACATCATGCGTGCTTTCAGCTTTCCCCGAGCCGTAATTCTGATCGGCCGGAACAGACATATCATTAAATCTGAAGGTGGTATAGCCTCTGTTCGATACTTTGGCGAGTTCTTCCATCCATGAAGGATCGTATTTATACTTTTTTTTATCTTTGTAATAAAGATTTATTGCATCCCTGTAAGTTTTTACGACTGTCGAAAGATAGCCCTGTGTTTTCATCCTTCCCTCGATTTTTACCGAGCATATGCCCGATGAAATGATTTCAGGTATATTCTCTATCAGACATAGGTCTTTTGAATTAAAAAAATATGTTCCTTTTTTCGATTCCTCTTCAATATAGAATCCTTCAGGGATCTGTTCTGAAGTGATATCGTATTTAAATCTGCATGTCTGATTGCATTCTCCCTTGTTCGGGTTCCTGTTCTTTGTATGAAAACTCAGCATGCACCTGCCTGAATAAGCCATGCACATAGCCCCGTGAACAAAAATTTCAAGCTCTGCTTTTGAATTAGCTCTGATCTCAATTATTTCTGTCAGAGATAGTTCTCTGGGTAAAATTACTCTTTTCGCACCCATATTGTGAAGAAAGTTCACAGTATTGTAATTCATAGCAGAAAATTGCGTTGATACATGTACCGGGAGCGAAGGGAATTTTTTAATGGACATATCCATTATTCCCATATCTGAAATTATAACGGCATCGGCTTTGATCTCATTCAGGAAAGCGAGATGCTTCTCAATATTTTTCAGGTCATTATTCTGAGCAATAATATTTACTGTTACATAGAGTTTAACTTTTTGTGTAACGCAAAAATTCTTAGCCTCGATAAGCTCTTCATCAGAAAAGTTACCTGCAAAAGCCCTCATGCCGAAATCTTTGCCTGACAGATAAACTGCGTCTGCGCCATAGAGCACTGCCGTTTTCAGCTTGTCGAAATTTCCCGCTGGAGCAAGGAGTTCAATTCTTTTATTCATGTTTTTCCGCTTGTCTTACATATTTAAAATATAAGCAATTTTAGTATCAAATGAAATAAAAAAAGCCCCGAATACGAGGCTTTAAGTACACCATAGTGGGCTCGAACCACTGACCTACGGATTAGAAATCCGTTGCTCTATCCAACTGAGCTAATGGTGCATTTCCAAAATCAGTCCAAATATAATGTTTTGACTATATTTTGTCAATGAATTTTCGGGCTATATTATTATCATACCGGCATCGAACAGATCGTCCCAGATCTCATTGTTGATGAAGTCGGAAAAACCGAGGCCGGAAATTCTCGGGAACGAAGCTATTGCAGCCTGAATTTTAATTCCGTCGGTTGAAAAAATGCAGCTTTCATTAATTAAATTACAAAGCCAATCCCTTATATCCTTCGGAAGTTCATATTCGATTTTTCCTGAGATACCGTTGATTTCGATAGTGTTTTTCCTGACTTGAGCCCCATTTCCAAGCCACAGAATTCTTTTGTCGGTATTGATAAAGTAACTGTTACTGTTCAGGATATTCCGGACAAAACCTTTTTTTATTTTCGGCTTTGGTAAGGTTAAGTCGAACCACGATCTTATATCTTTATCAAGCTCAATTCCAAGCATGAAATTATATACAGCTTTTTTCAGCCCGTTTCCCATATCGTCAATTCCGGAACCTGAATTATCTATGTAATTCACATCATTGTTCGCGAAAGGGTTCAATTCTTTGTTCGGGACAGAAATGTTAAATTTACCGCTGTATTTGAATACTTCGCTGTGTCTGGTTAATGCAAATCTGTGCCAGTAAGCTGAATCAAGGAGCCCTTCTTTGAATAATTGCCTCAGAACTTCGGCAGAATCGACAAGGTCAGCTACGGTCTCACCGGGAAATCCGTATATCATGTATGCGTGAACAAGGATCGAATTCGATTTGAAATTATAGATAGTAAGCACAGCATCTTCAACCGAAACACCTTTATTCATATTTCTTAAGGTCGAATCACAGCACGATTCCATTCCGCCTACGACAGCTATGCAGCCTGCGGTATAAAGCAGTTTACAGACATCTTCGGTAAATGCTTTATCGAAGCGGATATTTCCCCACCATTTTATTTCAATTTTCTTTCTTATCAATTCGATCGACAGCTTTACCGCAAGTGCGGGAGGAATGGCTTCGTCGGTAAAGTGAAAAGTATTTAAACCGGTTTGAGCAGTCATAAGCTTGATATCATCGATGATGTTTTTAATCTCTTCAGGTTCAAAATTTTTAATGTAGGGGAGAGTTGTGTCGCAGAAGGCGCATTTGTGCCAGTAACAACCCCGCGCAAGTCTTAATTTAAGGGTATTTCGTTCTGACCAAAGTCTCATCATCGGATTTAAAGTTTCGATAACAGGTATATAATCATCCATATTCAAGCCGGAATAATCCGGAGTGCCTCTTATAAAAGCTGAATCAACAGCTGAATTGCCAGAGAAAATAACTTTACCCTCTTTAATAAAAAAGGTTCTGATAAGTTCTTTCTCAGAGATTTTCTTTTGAAAAAAATCATGTAATTTTATGAGCGGTATTTCCCCGTCATCCAGGCAGATGAAATCAACGAACTCAAATATTTTAGGTTCATTAAGGCTTCTCAGTTCCGTGTTGATGTATCCGCCTCCAAGAACGATTATCTTATCAGGATAATTATTTTTAAACCAGCGGGCTGTTTTTAACGCTCCTAGAAGAGTTCCGGGGAATGGTACGGTAAGTGCGATTATATAAAAATCTGAATAATCATTTTTATTTAATTCCTCAGCGATCAGTTTTGAGATAATATCGTCATTCTGAGTGACGGATCTGTAAATATTATCAAATATTGGCGGACTCAAGGCTAATTTTTCTCCGTATTTAGACAGATCATATTCAGGGCTGACCGCTTTATAAAAAAGAAATATATCTTCTATGTAAAGAGAGGCAATATAACGGCTGTATTCAAAATCATCCGTGGTTGCAAAATCACGCGGCATTGCAGTTTCCGACATTTTCCATTCGGGCAGATAATTCCGGCTTAAGATTTTTGAAGCAAGAGAAGGGTTTTTATCTTTCAGAAAGCTTACGACAGGCTCGATCGTTTCTAAATATTCATTTTTTTTCTTTACAAAATAATCAATATCTTCATTCTTGAATTTTGGATCCGAAGCGATCAATTCATACAGCGCATTCAAACCCTTTGCAGAAAAGAGTCTGTTGGCTATGGCGATCCCGAGGTCAAGGCTCGAACAGCCGATTCCGTTTGCGCTCAGAACTCCCTTTAGATAGGGGAGAGCCGAATAAGGCGAGTTTAATTGAACAAAGGGTGGAGATATCAGCAATACAGGCATAATTTTTTCGCAGTTAATTAGGTCAGGAATTTAACTATAATATGAAGTAATTTCAACATGAAAGAATCGTCAATAAGAATAAATGCTCTTGACAACATAAAAGTGATTGGTTATATTACTTAGTGAAATTGCTAAGTAGTGAAATAAAAATTGGAGGATATAAAATGCACGATCTGATTATAATTGGCGGAGGACCAGCAGGCCTGACAGCAGGAATGTATGCCGCGAGATCGAAACTGAATGTTGTGATGCTTGAAAAAATGATGCCCGGCGGAAATGTTTCCATAACCGCTGAAGTAGAGAACTATCCGGGAACGCCGAATATCGGAGGACCTGAACTAGTTACTCAGATGGAGAATCAGGCGAGGAGTTTCGGGCTCGAAATTAAAAGCGAAGAGGTGCTTTCGATCGAAGTGGGGGCAGGCATAAACGGTCACACGATCAAATCTGATTCAGGCGAATACAAAACAAAGTCAATACTTATAGCTACAGGTTCTTCTCCGAGAAGGATAGGCTGCTCCGGCGAAGAAGAGCATATCGGAAGAGGCGTTTCTTATTGCGCTACCTGCGACGGCGCGTTTTTCAGAGACAAACATGTTGCCGTTATAGGCGGCGGAGATTCTGCAGTAGAGGAGGGTTTGTATCTTACCAAATTCGCAAAAAGAGTGACGATCATTCACAGAAGGGACAAGCTGAGAGCGACTAAGATCATTCAGGAGAAAGCAGCTAAGCACCCGAAAGTAGATTTTATATGGGACAGCGTCGTTGAAGCCATCGAAGGAACACCTGCTGTGAACAATGTTAAGATAAAGAATATTAAAACCAATGAAATTACCGATTTCAAGGTTGACGGGGTTTTCGTGTTCGTAGGTTATGTGCCCGGCACGGGATTCGTTCCATCAATAATCAGTAAAGATGAGGGCGGATACATAATTACCGATAAAGAAATGCGTACTAATGTTCCCGGCATATTTGCAGCCGGCGACATTACAGATAAAAAACAAAGGCAGATAGTCACAGCCTGCGGCGACGCGGCAACCGCAATAAAGACGATCGAACATTACAACGAGTGGTATTTTGAGGATGAACAGTATTTGTAAAAGAAATTGGCGGTTGAAAAACCGCCTTTTTTTTTATTTAACAAGAAGATCGATAAGATAGAAAAATGAACTGAATCTGTTTATATCCAGATCGAAGAAATATGTCCAAAGAAGGAACGAAACTACAATTACAAGGAAATTGACCCATACTACTTTTAGCAGCGTGGTTTTAAAAGATACAGCCATGATCTGGAAAAGCCTTATAACGAACCACACGGTCTGAATAATAAAAAGGATTATAACAAACTTTACTATGCCTGAAGAGAAAAGCCGGAGAAGTACGGCCGAGACCGGAATCAGCGGAACATATACGATAGAATTCCATAATACCATCGAAACAGCTATAGGAAAGGAGTATCTCATATTAAAGAAAACCGATATGAATTTCAAGAAAGAAGCTATTACTATCAGAACGGCCATTATAAAAACTATTGAAGAAACTATGAATATCAGAGGTTCCCATGAAGAGAATGTCAGGTATTTTTTAAGAATATCGTTCCTGATAAAATAAGTTATAAAAAAATCAAAATTTTCATCCTGTCTGAACTCGTAGAAGATCGTTGAAAATACAGCGGATATTCCGTAAGCGGATATCAGACCGATAAAGAAAGCCTGCATTATCTGTGTTACCCTGCGGTCGCGTATATCTATAAAGAAAGCATCCGGATTCTTAATGCTTCTAAGGCTGTTGACGAACAGATAATGCTCTCTTTTAAGCATGTAGAGGTAAAGCAGTGTAATAAACAAACCGAGAATGAAATAAATATTAACCTCTGTTTTTGCGTACTCCCCCTGAGCCAGGGTTGGCGCTTTTCTGGATTTATACAAAGCGTCAAGCACTCTGAATGAAAGTCTTTCGTAACCTTCATAATCGATCAGTGCGTTCCTGAGGATATAGAGGTCGTCACCCGGCTGATTTGTAAGCAGGGAAACTTCGCTCCGTCTGTCCCTATAAGAATCAACCATGAACCCTGATATTGATTCTTCCTCCTGAACAGAATTATAACTTTCAAGAAGTTTTTTTGCCTGAGCAGGTTCGCTAAAGGGATCTGCCCATCCGTTCTGGTTTTTTGGATAAACCCTCGTGAGGATATTATTGATTATTATAGGCTTGGATGCAGCTTTTCGAGCTATATTTTTCAGGGAAAATCTATATTCAACTTCCGAAAGATAATTCGTCAGCGATATCATATTGAAATCAGTCAGCTTATAATATTCTTCATACTGGGTGAATTCGGATGTTATGAAAGTAAAGAGTTCATCGTTTAACTCTCTTGCCCTGTCCGACAAATCTTTTATAAAATCTACAGTTTGAAGATCGTAAACATTGTACCCTGATCCCAGTCCGACAGCGAAAAGACTCACATGGTTCCTGTCCCTTATAACAGTGTCGCTCAATATACTTAGAGAAAGATTAATAAAATCTTTGTTCCTTACCGAAGCAGCCGGAGCTGAATTTACAGGCAGCTCTTCTAAAATGAACAAACCGTATTTGTCGCACAGGTCAAGAAGATACGGGTGAGGTGAAAAGGCATTGCAGTAGAGGACATTGGCTCCGAGATTTTTTATCTTTTCTATGTCACTCTTCATTTTAGAATATGTTATTGCGCTTCCCATGCTTTTCACGTCTTCGTATCTTGCCACACCTTTAATGAAGAATCTTTCTCCGTTAAGATAGAACTTGTTCGCAGTTATCTTAAGATCTTTAAAACCGAAATTTATATCATATCTGTTGAACTCGCTTTCCCTGTTAACCTCATCAATTTTACCGAGATAGATCGAGCATAAATACAGGTTCGGTTCTTCGGGCGACCACAGTTTGGGTTTTATTATCTCAAAATTGAATTTTACATTGTCGCTGTCATACCGCTGAACGGTTATATTCTTTTTCTGCGAAGTGAGAATAGGCTGATTCGTGCTTAAGTCAATTATCTGGAAATACGAATAGATATTATTTTCATAAAGAACGGAATCAGTTTCGTTCACCTTAATGAATTTGTTATCTGTGATATTGGCAGTGATCTCCGCGTTGACTTTACTCCTGTCCGCATTGAAATAATATTTAATATCGGCACCTGATATGAATGTCTGTGAGTTTATAAGGAGATAAACATCTCTGAATATACCGCCGTAATTTCTCCAGCCGTCAACCTGCATTTCCGAAGGTATCGTATTTTCTGTCAGCCTGTTGTTAACTTCTATAAGAAGTGTATTTGTTTCTGAAAAATTCAGCTGGTTTTTATTCAGGTTGACTTCAAATGAATTCAAGGACGAATGATTTTCAACGAACACATCATTTACTTTAACATTACACTTGTAATTTATTCCATAGAAAACGAGTTTGTAGCTGCGATCAGATGATTTTTTACCGCCTATAAAAAAATTCGTTCTGAAGTAAATATTTTTTCCCGGATCGAAATTGTCATAAGCTGAAGGGATGTATATGTCCTTCCATTCATCTTCACCTTCAAATCTGAATTGCCAGTTTGTGTTCAGAGGTATCTTTATAGTATATTTGTTTTCAGGATAAAGCCCGGTATCTGCATATTTTGAAATATCTTCCGGGTTGGAATAAAAAACTATTCCGTTTGCAAACTGAAACAATAACAAAATAAAAAAAATGGAAATTTTTACCAGGGAATTTAATCTCATTGTATTTCCGCCTGTATATCTTCTTTGCAGAATCGTTCCGGTTTCAGAAGGTCATTTACGGTTTTTGCAGGGCAGAATGTTTCTTCCGGTATTTCGACGAATGCCGTTATCCAATCGGACATTGCGCCATTCCACAGACCGGGAAGCTCGAGAGCCTTTATGTCTTTACCGTTATAGGTTTTTCTTGAAATGAAATACGAATCGTTGTCAACATAACTATTCAAGTCGAAATTGTCATGAAAATGATCCTTTAAGGAACATACAATGTTCACAGGATTGAAATGAGTCGAATTCATGAAAACGGCTTTTTTTTCAGGGTCGTTCATATCCACCTGCGACGATTCCACAATCTGAAGCGAGATGCCTTTTTTATTTCTTACAAAGAACGGGCCGCCACCGGGTTCTCCGGTGTTTTTTATCATTCCGCAAACCCTTATAGGTCTGTTAAAATAGCTGTAAAGATATTCTCTCTTTTCAACTTCCGACATTCCAAGGAGACATTTGTCAAGATCAATGAATAGTTGTTTTCGAGACATAAATTTTAACTCTTCTATCATATCCTGACCGCAATTCTGTGAGTTATTCAAAAAGGAACGGATCTTTTCTTCGAGCTCTATAAGATATCCGCAAAGCATTTTGTTGTAGTCATCAGAGACTATTCTGTGATCCTCGTGAACGATATTATCTATGTTCTTGATTATCACAATATCACCGTTTATATCGTTCAGGTTTTCGATCAGTGCTCCGTGACCTCCCGGTCTGAATAAAAGCTCATTCTTTTCGTTTTTGACCGGAGTGTTGTCGTTATAAACTGCAATTGTGTCTGTGGAAGGTTTCTGCACAGAGAAATCCACGCTGAATATTTTCCCGGGGGCATATTCTCTCATGTCAGATATTATCTCTCTGGCTTTTTGAATATACTTTTCGGTAAAAGTAAAATGAAGCCTGACAACGTTTTCCTTGTCGCAGGTAAGCGAGATACCCTCATAAAGATGTTCTTCGAGTGCAGTTCTGGAATACCCGTTGTATTTTGTAAACTTTAAAAGAGCTTTAGGTTTGTCCGCATAATTCAGTCCTTTTTCGTAGAGAAGGTAATCGGTAAGAATTTTCCAGTTGGAGTTATCTATAACAGAATCCAGGTCCATGTTATGAAAAAGGAAAAGATTCTCAAGGTCCATAAAGAATGGGAATGATCTTATCTTTTCCAGTGTTGTTTTTGCGCTTTCGCTGACTTCATTATTACCGGTCTTGATGAGGTCGTTGAACATTCTGGTCGCAGCGCCTGATGCCGGAACGAATTTGGTAATTCTTCCGGCGTTTCTGGCTAGTTTGAAGATATCCATATAATAAGAGAATTTGTCTTCAGGTATTATATTTATGCCTTTATCAATCGATGCAGGTTCGATTATATCGGCAAAAGGGGCTCCTTTTTCGAAAATTCTGAGATGCCGGTAAGCCTGTTCTTCGCTTATGCCTCTTTTTCTGAGATCTTCAGTTTCAGAAAACCCGAATTTATACATTATGTGCCTCCTTAAACCGTTTTAAAGATGTTAACGACCGGTTTCTGATTTTCATTCAAAGTCATCATCATGAAAGTGTTGTAATCCAGATATCTGTTGGCGGTCAGACTTCCCGGATTTATGATGAGCTGACCTTCAAAGTTTTCAACAGAAGGGTGGTGCGTGTGGCCAAATATTATTATATCAGAATCACTGTATTTGTGATGCAAAGTTTCAAGCCTTACAAAATGACCGTGAACTACCGTTACACCGAAACCGCTTATATCCGCTTTGGCTTCCGGTGAAATGATCTCTGAAAGCTGACTGTCATTGTTCCCTTTCACGGCGATCAGTTTTTTTGAGGTATTCAGAAAATCATAGAACTCCCTGCTTGTGAAGTCGCCGCAGTGAATTATCATATCGGATTTGGAAATATGCTGTAAGATATTGCTGTTTAGCGAAAATCCTTTTGAAAAATGCGTATCCGACATGATCAGGATATTCATTCTGATCCTCTGTACTTGTTTATCTGAAATTTAGCAAATCTAATATCTTTTTCAACTGCAAATTTTAATTCACCGATAGAAGGGAACTTTTGTTCAGTGCGTATTTTTTCAATGAAACGCACAATAATTTCTTTACCGTAAATGTCTTTATCAAAATCAAATATATGAGTCTCAAGGAGAAGGGGAGAGTCTTTGCCTGCTGTTGTCGGACCGCGTCCGCAGTTTGAGACACCGAAATACTCTGTTCCTTCTACTACAACTTTTGTCAGATAAACTCCGCTGCCCGGAATTACTTTTTCGCTGCAATTCAGAGAAATGTTGGCTGTACTGAAACCAAGCTTTTTTCCAATGCCCTTACCTTTTTCGACGATTCCTTTTAAAGAATATTCATAACCCAGCATTGCGTTAGCTTCCGGCAGATTCCCTTCCATAACGCAGTTTCTAATCCTTGTGCTCGAGATCGAAGCATTTTTATAGCTGACAGGCTCAACTTTTATAAGCTCTACAAAATGTTTTTTACATATCTCATCCAAAAGAGCGCTGTTTCCTTTTCTGTTCCTGCCGAAACCGTGGTTTTCTCCTATAATAATACTCTTGACTTTTAAAACCGAAAAGATATTGTTTTCATAAAACTCGTCAAATCCTGTTGCGGCAAAATCCTTTGAGAAATCTATAAAATGGATATAGTCCACTCCAAATGATGTCAGGATCGACATTTTGTCATCTCTGTCATTTAGGAGTTTAAGGTTGAACTCAGAGTCGATAACCTGCCTTGGATGAGGGTAGAATGAAATAACCAGTGTACCGGATCCATTCAGATCAGCTGCTGTTTTTAATCTGTTCAGCAGAACCGCATGGCCCTTATGAAAGCCGTCAAACGACCCGAGGGTAAATGATACGGGAATATTTTTTAGATCTTTTAATTCTACGACTTTCATAATTCGAACACTAATAATCGGTTTAAGTATTTTTTATTTTCCCAGCTCGTTCAGCCAGAATTCAGCTTCTGTTTTCGTAGTCAGGTCTTTCTGCGCTTCAAGAAGGTATTTCTTTGCTTCCGATTTTTTTCCAAGACTGATCAGAGCTTTTCCTTTTTCAAGATTTCCGAACCCGAACGGTTTAATCTTCGATATCGAGATTGACATTTCGGCGTATTTTAGAGCTTCAGTGAAATCTTCCGAAAGGTTATAAGCCTGACTCAACCTTGCACATAGAACATCCTTATTCTTATACTCAGAAGAATTTTTGTAAGCTCTTTCAAGGTATTTTAAAGCGTTTGTCACATAAATTTTCTTATCTTCTCCTTTAGGAGGTTTCAGTTCAAGGAAATTTGCGCCGAGAGCTTCGAGGGTCTTCGGGTCTTTACTATCTATTTCAACAGCTTTCTTCAGGAATTTAATTGAATTTTCATAATCTGAATATTTTTCTGAATAGATCAGACCGATATGGTAATATGCAAGTTCAGGCTTATAAAACCTTGCCATTGACTGGAGGTAAGACAGAGCATTCTTCGGATACTTATCTCTTACGGTCAGAGCTCTCTTATAGTACATTTTACCTCTTTTTTCCTTGTCGCCGATCTTATCGATATACTGGCTTACAGATTTGTCATCCTCCTGCGTTATCAGGATAGATACAATCTGGAAGTAAGCCTCATCGAAATCACTTTTTAATTCTATCGCTTCGTATAAAAGTTCCAGAGCATCGTCATATTCCTCATCTTTTTTCAGGTTCAATGCTTCATTGTAAAGAGCGATATGCTGTGATTTCGACATCACTTCGCATGATGCGAGGTCTTTTTTCAGTCTTCCGATATCAGACCAAGTTGACATATATTCTTCATAAAGTTTATTATATTGCTCCTTGGTGATCTGGCCTGACATCTCAGCTCTTACCTTTTCAAATCTTTCGGTTTTGCCGTTTAGCTCGTCTTTAATTGCGCTGCATTTATCTTGTTCTGCAGCCTGTTCTTCTTTTGGAGGAAGCTGAATTGTTTTCTTTTCTTCCTCGTCCTCATATTCGTCATAGGTATAAACTACCTGAACAGGTTCAGTTTCAATTACTCCGGCTTTAATGTTCGCTATTGTTTTCTTAAGCTTATCGATACGGGCATTATATTTTTCAATATCCATGTTCGATTTAAAAACATCTTTTTCAAGCGATGTAATCTTCGCCTGATACTCTTTGGATTCAAATTTGTATTCTTTGATTTTTTCCTCAACTGATAATACATAATCGCTGAATTTTCTGGTTTCCTCGTCCTCTCCTGCCCTCTTTTTTATTTTCAGATCCTCGATCGTTCTTCCGGATTCGTATTTACTAAGCTCAAGCAAAGATTTTTTCTGTTCAAGTTCAGATATTTCTTTATTTGTGCTTACGATTGAATTATTCATAAGACTGATCTGGGTGTCCATCTCAGATATAGCGCTTATATACTCCGCTTTTCTTCTTTCGAACTCTTGGACGAAAAAATCCATCGATCCGGTATCCTCGATCCTGACCCAGCCGGTACGGTATTCCTCAAGAATACTGTTATAAATCTGAACAAAATAAAAATTACCGCGCTGCCTTTTTACTTCAAGCTTGAGCCCTAAGTATATCTCATATTTGAAATCACTCTCGGGAAGAGGATCGAAATAAAGTTTCGCAACATCTTTTATAATCCAGGAAGTTGTGTTCAGATCGACATCCTTGATCTCCTTTTCTTTATTTTTGGCATCATAATCTTCGCCATAATAAATATCAACCAAATCTTTTGTAGTGAAAACCTGTGTTTTATTTATCCAACCTTCCACGGACGAATTTTCTCCTACGAAAGCCCTAACTTTTAAAAGCTTACCGTCCCTGTCTAGGAGCTGTACAAAAACTTTACTGTCAAGAGATGTGAGAGGTTCCTGCATATCGGGTTCTTTATACAAGAAGATCTTATCTACTTTGATCCTTACGAATTCGACCATATCCTGATTAATTTTTACGGTATGACAGGTCTTGCCATACTGGTCAGTTACCTCCTTAGCGTTCAAGGTCGATATAATTAAAAGTGTTAATGCAAGGATCAGATTATTTATAGTTTTATTTTTTTTCATAAGAATCTCTAAGCCGGAAAGCCTAACCTCCACCTTTATTATTCACAGGGTTCAAATATATTATCAAAAAACTTATTATGCAATTTAAAATTCTTCAATATTCATACTGCCTGATCATTTCAATTATTTTCAGCATGTCATCAGGCACAGGGCATTCAAAAGACATCCTCTTCTTTAGAACCGGATGAAAAAATTCGAGTTTCATTGCGTGCAGAGCCTGACGGTTAAGCTGTTTAAGCATATCATTCAGCCTGACGGTCTGGTTTTTCGGAAGATTTATAAGTTTTAAATTATCACCGCCATACGTTTTATCGCCGAACAGAGGGTTGCCCAGATGCTTCATATGCGCTCTTATCTGATGTGTTCTGCCTGTTTCAAGATTGAATCTTACTACCGAGAATTTTCTGAATTCCTCGATCGTTTCATAATTTGTCACAGCTTTTTTACCCTCGAATTTCGATACAACGATCACCCTTCTGTCTTTCTGCCATCTCTGAAGGAGAGTTTCTATCTTACCTTTATCAGGTTTAAGTTTTCCTATGCATATTCCTATATATTCACGAGATGCGCTTTTGTCGGCGAACTGCTCGGAAAGAGGTCTGTGAACCAGATCGTTCTTTGCTACCACCATAAGCCCGGTAGTATCCTTATCGAGTCTGTGCACGATTCCGGGTCTAAGCTCTCCGTTCACAGACGATAGTTCGTCGCCGAAATGGAACATCAGCGCGTTAACGAGCGTGCCGTTCAAAGTGGAGTAAGTCGGATGAACTACCAGTCCGGCCTGTTTGTTGATAACAGCCAGATACTCATCCTGATAAACAAAGTCAATTTTTATTTCTTCGGGCAGTATTTCATTCTTCTCAGCTCTTGGCAGATTGATCAAGATCCTGTCTCCGGACGCAACAGTATAATTTGATTTTGTAATTTGCGAATTAACAGTTATATAACCATTGTCAATAAGAAGCTGGATCTTGTTCCTGCTGATATTTTTCAAAAATGAAAAGATGTATCTGTCAATTCTCTGTTTTGTTTTTATAGCGGGAACGATCATTTCGATCTCTTCAAGTCCGTCAAATTTCTCGATATCCATTTTCCCGCCTGATAATAAGTTGCGCTAAATATAACAGATTTTGTATTAAATTGAAAACAGTATTTTTCCTTGACTAATAAAAGGCAGGAAATTATATTTAGAGCTGTTTTTTAACTTAATTTAAGGAAGTGAAAATGAAGAAAATAGTTTTAGTAGCGGTAACCATAGTACTGGGTTCATTGATTTTTCAGAGCTGCGCACCAACCAATCCTCACCTTACAGAAGCGAAGATTAGCATGAACAGGGATGATATGCAGAAAGCTCAGAAGGAGCTGTCCCTTGTTCTCGAGCAGCAGCCGGACAATGTTGAAGCGGCATATCTTGAAGGCTATATACATTTCAAACAGGAAAACTGGGCGAAAATGTATGACAGTTTTGCAAAAGTAAAATCGCTTGATCCGGTTTATGAGAAAGAGAATATTGATAATATGTCAACAAAAGCTTTCGGAACTTTGAGAGGATCCGGAATAAATGACAAATTCAATAAGGCTGTTAAACTCCTCAATGCGGAGGTTGTTGAAGCTGAACAGGCTGAAAAACTGTTTAATGCCGCGCTTACGGATCTTGAACTTGCTGACAAATACAAAAATGACGATTTTATTACGAAGGATATAATCGCAACGATTTATCTTCAGCTGAAAAATCCGGACAAAGCAATAGAGAAATTCAACGAATGCATACCTTATGCCAAACCGGAATCAGATTTGAAAAATCTCGTTTCTGTTTATATAAACCTCTACAATCTCTACACTGAAAAAGCCGAATCTGAAAAAGCTGTAGAAATGCTGAATAAAGTTCTTGAGCTTGATCCGAACAGTAAAGAAGCTCTATTGCAGCTTGCAAAATATTATGAAGGTAAAAACGAGTATGACAAAGCATTGCCTTTCTACGAAAGACTTATAGTTCTTGATCCCGAAAACACTGATATTCTTTTCAATCAGGGGGTTCTTTTCAGCAAGAACAAGGCAACTGATAAAGCAATAGAGAATTTTGAAAAGATAATTCAGATCAATCCGAACGATCAGGAAACAATTTACTTCCTTACTGTTTTTTATAATGATGCGGCTAAATATCAGAAGATAGTTGAACTGATCGAGCCGAAATTCGAGGCATTCTCTGCTGAATATAAAGAAAAGATAAAAGATTATATTCAGATAGCGCTTGTAAAGGTAGGAAGGGCAAAAGACGCCAAAAAATATCAGTAACCAAAACGGCCACAAATTCTAAAGCAGGTTTTTGACCTGCTTTTTTTTTAAAACTTTTTTTAAAAGTGTGAGTTAAACTCCTTTGAAAGCAGATAAACTTTGATTAAATTCCCGTATAACGAACTTAAAACAGTGAGAAAAAAATGAACATCGGAAAAATACAGTACAGCGACCTGACAAAAGACAGATCGAGGATACCATCCCATATCGCAGTAATAATGGACGGCAACGGCAGATGGGCGAGGCAGCAGGGACTGAACAGGGTGAATGGTCATAATGAAGGCGTTAATTCCGCAAGAGATGCCATAGAGGCATCCGTTGATCTCGGCGTAAAATATCTAACGCTGTATGTTTTCTCAAAAGAGAACTGGAACAGACCTGAATTCGAGGTTAACTGCCTCATGGCTCTGCTGGTTGAAACGATATTCAAAGAGATCGACTCACTGATGGAAAAAAATGTAAGGGTGGTCCCGATAGGTGAAATAGACGATCTTCCCCGTGAGGCAAGAAAATCTCTCGACGATGTGATCTTTAAAACAAAGAACAATTCGGGAATGACCCTTTTTCTTGCGATCAGTTATTCAGGGAGAGAGGAAATAGTAAAAGCGGTCAACAGGATAATTAATGAAGGAATAAAGAATATAGACGAAGATATATTTAAGAATTATTTATATGCCGGAAACATACCTGACCCTGAATTGATGATCAGGACGGGAGGTGATCTGAGGATCAGTAACTTTCTGCTCTGGCAGTGCGCATATACCGAGCTTTACATTTCAGATAAATTCTGGCCGGATTTTAGAAAAGAGGATTTTCTTGCAGCGATCGCTGATTATCAGAAGCGGGAAAGAAGGTTCGGAAAAACATCAGAACAGATAAGAGGAGAGAAAAATTGAAAAAATTTTTATTAGCTGCGCTGACCGGTTTAACCGTTTTCTGCTCGGGAGCCACTTCGATAGTTTCCGAATCTTCAGGAATTCAGATATACGAGACTATTACAGGATTTAAGTTTGAAATTGAAAAAATTGACGGCAGGGATATAAACAAATGTATTTTCCCCGATGATTATCTTAAGGCGGGTCAATATCCCGAAACCGAGTTTTTTGAGAAAACCTTTCATTTCGCTATACCCGAAGGAAGCAGGCCCACACTTGATTATTCGCTTAACGGCACACAAACAATAAATACAACAGAACTTGTAGCTTTCGAAAGATTTAAGAAAGGTAAGAACGGTCTGATAACTTCATCGTACGAAATGCCGGATAACAGGGAAGATAGAGAACTTATGCCTGTCGAGCTGGATTATTTCGGACGCATGAACAATATGGAAATTTATAGAGTGATCTTCAGGCCTCTTACTGTCAAAAAAGATATTGCGGTTCTTTCGACCGGGGTAAATATCAAGGTTAAGTTCGGCAGGAGCTTCGAGAATCCTAAAGCGGAAAATAAAAAAGCAAAAGATTCTTTTGAAAATTCGCTGATCAATCTTGATTATGCTTTGAATAATCCCGTTAAATTTAAAAAACAGACTGCGGAATGTTTCCTGGACAGGCAGACCGAATGGATGAAACTTAAGATAAAGGATGAGGGAATATATAAGGTAACAGGGTCAATGTTGAGAAGTGCCGGAGCGGATCTGTCGGCAGCGCTCTGCAGCAGAATAAAAGTTTATTCGGGAGCCGGAAAAGATTTAGAGAACAATCCTGTTGATTCTTTGTATCCTGTTTTCCACGGAGCACTTGAGATATCGAGAAAAGTGGTCGATCTGAACGGCAACGGTTATTTTGAGGACGGCGATCAAATAATCTTTTACGGCGCACAGACAACCCAGAGAGACTCGGCTGTTTCCACTCATTACTTCAATATGTATTCGGAAAATACATATTACTGGATAGATCTGGGTATCGGATCACCGGCAGACGGCATAGCCATGGCAGAACTTTCTTCATCTCCTTCTGTATTTTCAGAGAAAAGCGTCTTTCAGAGACATGTTTTCGCGGAAAAAAGGAACAGTCTTCTGTGGCCAGACGATTCTTTCAGATGGTATAACTTTAAAGTGGAACCGCTTCAGACTCAAAGCGTGGAATTCGCAATGAAAGATATTGACAGGACTTATCCTGTAAAATTAAAAGTAAATCATGCCGCAGATATATCACAGAATCTTGCAAGAATAAAATATTCAATAAACAATAATTCGCTTTCAGACACAACTTCCTATACTCTTTCATTCGATTATGATTTCAAAAACGAATATTTTAGCGCAGGATCTGTAAACAGGTTCAGCATGACTAACATTGAAACCGGTTATACGAAATACTATAACGGATTCGACATACTTTATTACGGAAAAGTTACAGGTGGTCTTGCTGATGAATATTTCAGCGCTCAGCTCGATTCGTCATTAAGCTATAAATTGAATTTCGATAACTCCTCCGGACTAGAACTTTTCGATATTAGCGACCCTTTAAATGTCAGATCATCTGTTCTTGAGAACAACTTCTGCTACATTACGGCAGATAAGAACTTTAATTCATATCTGCTGTTCTCAGGTTCATATAAAGCCCCGGCGCAGATCAGCGTTTATGATAATTCAACTGCCCGTAGTATTCACTCAAGATCTGTTCAGGCTGATATGGTAATAATATCACCTCCGGAATTCTATGATTTTTTCAAAAATGACGAATTGAATTATATTCAGGCTCATATCGGAGCGGGGAACGATGTATCTTCAATAGAGGTCGTAAATATTGACGATATTTCTAATGAGTTCGGAAGAGGATATCAGGAACCTGCCGCTACAAGGAATTTTATTAAGTACGCATACGAGAACTGGGAAACTGAATATGTTTTGCTGGCAGGCGACGGGAACTGCTACATAAAGAACGAAACAGGCACTCCCGAGAAAAATTTTATCTACACTTCTGATCCGGCATACAGCGCTAATACGGGAAGAGGTTCAGATGACTTTTACGCAAACCTGTATACGACTATTCCTGCTCAACACATAGCATTAGGAAGATTTACAGTGAGCAGCTTGACAGAACTGAGAAACGTCGTATCGAAAGCAGTATCATATATCAAAAACAGCAGTCCCGGAATAAAAAAATCGAAAATACTTCTGGTAGCTGATGACGAGAGGAATCCGGATTATGACAGGTGGTATGAAACGGAGCATATCGAGAATACAGAGACCAGGATCTATACAAAAATACCGGGATATTATTACATCGATAAACTTTACTCGACAGAATTTCCGTTCGAATTCTCATCAGCTACGGGATTGTATCTTAAGCCTTTAGCACAGGAAGAGCTGTCCAGAAAACTTCAGAGCGGATTCAATGTATTCTGTTATGTCGGGCACGGGGCTCCGATGCAGCTTGCCCACGAAAGACTTTTTACCGCTTCATCTTTTGCCAATGTGAATAATTATGAGAAGTATTTCTTTATGATCGGCGCGACATGTTCATTCGGTGTGTTTAATGATCCTGAAGTTAAATATCTCGCGGAGCAGATGCTGATAAGCCCAAATAAGGGAAGTATAGGTCTTATTAACAGCGTGGCTCCTGTTTATTCGGGATCGAACGAAGGGTTCGTGGGCGAGATATTCGAAGCGGAATTTTTTGATCTGGTTAACAAGCTGACTGTAGGTAAAGCTTTAAAGACAGGTAAGAATAATTATCCAGTTTCGAATTCGAGCTGTTATATGCTTATCGGGGATCCTGCTCTTATGTTCTTTAACGATAAAGCCATAGTCGAATCTGATCCTTCAGTCGAGCTTAACACTCTTGTACTGGATTCGATTGTTTCCAGCCTGAACACATCTCTGACGCCGGGCATCACAGATACTGACGGATATCTGAATACGACGATAATCGACTCTGAAGTCCGCAGGGCTTATTTCAATACTGAAAGGTGGGATGAGGGAACCGACAGTATTCTTTATTTTCTCCCCGGAAAAGCTATTCTTTCTGCAAATTCAACGATATCGAACGGCAATTCTACTGCTGAATTTATTCTTCCAAAAGATCTGAATTACGGAGATAATAAAGGGAAAGTCCTTTTTTACGGATACAATTTATCGGGAGACGAATTTTCAGGCTCAATAAACAGCGTATCTATTAGAGGGGACGCTGTAATAACTATTAACGACACAATTCCGCCCGAGATCAGAATATGCTACAACAGCCTTAATTATATTGCAGGCGATCCGATAGGGCAGAGTCCGGTAATATTCGCAGAGATCTCAGACACGAACGGCATCAACACTTCCGGGGGTATAGGTCATAAAATAATTATGGAAATTGACGGAGAAATAACAGATGTAACACCTTATTTTGTTTACGACACAGACAGTTATAAAAAGGGGCACACATCTTATCAGCCTGCGACTCTGGAACCCGGAAAGCATAACATTAAAATCTCTGCTTGGGATGTTTTCAATAATTACAGCGAAAAAACTGAAACATTCGAAGTGGTACAGGAGAGCGATAACTCCAGTGCGCGTATAGGCAATCTTCTCAACTATCCTAATCCTGTAAGGAAAAAAGGAACGACATTTGGTTTCGCGGTGGATTCACAGGCCGATCTGGAATCTTATACGATAACTGTATATACCGTAAACGGCAGAAAGGTTAAGATCATCGGGGATACTTTGGTTAATCCCGCAGCAAATTACCAGCAGTGTTTCTGGGACGGTAAGGATGACGACGGCGACATCCCGGCCAACGGAGTTTACATATATATTCTTAGAGCCCGTATAGGCGGAGAAACCGTGACCAAAAAAGGAAAACTTATTTTCGGAAGATAATGTATAATTCCTATAAAAGATTTATTCAGAGCCTGGATCCTTACAATAAAGATTTAAGGATAGCGGTTTCTTACAGCGGGGGAGCCGATTCCGGGGTCCTATTATATCTGACCTTAAAATTATACGAAGACGGTCTGATCTCGAGGCCGGCTGCGGTATATTTCAACCACAATCTTAGAGGTAAGGAATCGGTCTCTGAGGAAAGATTTGTAAAAAAAACATGCGCGGGATACGGTATAGACATAATCGTAATAAACCTTGATGTTTTAAGCTATGCCGAAAGAAAAAGTCTAACAATTGAGACAGCGGCAAGAGAACTCAGGTATTCGGATTATGAAATGATAGCCCGAAAATTCGATTTTATCGCTCAGGGGCACCATTCGGATGATAATGCCGAAACGGTTTTTTTTAATATCATGCGCGGAGCCGGACTGGAGGGAGCCTGCGGAATAAAAAAGATAAGAGGAGCTTTTATAAGGCCTCTTCTGGAATTCACAAGATCTGAAATTTCAGATTATGCCAGAAGAAATAGAATTGAGTTTGTCGAAGATTCATCAAACATAAAAACGGAATTTTCAAGGAACAGGATCAGAAATATAATATTTCCGATGATCGAAAAAGAACTCAACAGAGATATTAAAAATTCGCTCAACGGGTTCTCCAGGTCACTTACGGAAGCAAGAGATTATATTAATAAAATCTCAGAAAAAACATTTTCAAAAATCGTGCGTAGCTCAGCCGGATTTTCCGTTATCGATCAAAGACGGTTTGTCGATCTTGAACCGGTTCTGCGAACAACGGTTCTTCAAAAAGCATTCAAAAGCACAGGATGCCTGTATAGTCCCGACAAGATCAAAACCGCTATAATAAAAGATGTTATTCAGAAAAATCCAGGCTCGATCTTTCAGACGGCGGATTATTCCGTATCGACACACGGAAACAATATAATCATAATGAATAAAAAGGAATTCTGTAGTAATACTACGATCGGGCTGAGCGAAAAGAGAAGATCGGAATTTTTCTTTGACGTTTCAAAAGTGAAAGGAAACTTACGCACGGATAAGATAAGCCTAAATGATTTTTTCATTCCATTCGGTAAGAAAAAAGCCGAGAAGATAAGCAAGGTTCTCAGCGATAAAAAAATACCGCCTGCGCTGAGGGAACATATGTTCTGCCTTCGTGACGACGAAAAAATAATTTTTATTCAGGGATCGGGGATATCCTCTTCGGTAGGGAAAGATGACGTAACTGAAAATATAATGTATATCAATGTTAAAAATGATATATTAAAGAAGCTTTTCTGATGAAGAATGTTTTAGATCTATGCAGAAAAACAGGGCTGTCTGACCTTGAGATAATAAACCTGAAGGGAGATTACTCCCTTCGGAAAATATATAGAGTTAAACACAAGAAAGGATCAGTGATAGCCGTATCAGGTCCTGATATTTCAGAGAACGAAGCTTTTCTAAGCTTCAGGAGCACATTTGAGAATTACGGATTCAGGGTTCCGGCATTTATTGCCGTAACTGCAGACCGCGAAACATATCTTTTAGAAGATCTTGGCGATGTTACGGTTAAAACTTTTTGCGATGAGATGCTCAGATCAGATAATCTTGAAGCCGTGAAAGAGATATACGGGAGGGTCATCGAAAAACTGCCTGTGATCCAGACGAAACTGTATGACAAAATAGATTATTCCAAGTGCTATCAGGGTTCGGTATTCTCCGGAGAGTATATGGAGAAGGATATAGAACGGTTTGAAGATTTTTTTCTTAAAAGATATCATAAAAACTACGATCCGGTTAAATTCCGGATGTTTAAAGATCAGATAATTTCATCAAGCGATCTGTATGAAAAAAAATATTTTATGTACAGGGATTTCCAGACAAGGAACATAATGTTAAAAGACGGAGAGCTTTATTTTATTGATTTTCAATCCGGAAGAAAAGGCTCCTTTTATTATGATCTTGCGTCATTTATTTACAGTTCGGGAACGGTAAATTACAAAGGTATGGAAGATGATGTGGCGAAAACATATTTTAATTCCTCGCGTCATGTTGACTGCGATATTGACAGTTTTAAGTCCGGAATTGATCTGTTCGCCTGCCTGAGAGTAATGCAGGCTGTGGGTAATTATGCTTATTATTTTTATGTAAGAAAGGACAATTCTATAAATTCAAAAAAAGAATACGGCTTAAAAACATTAATGAATTTAAGCCGCAGACTGAATTTAGAACATGGAATTTATGACGGATAATTTCCCGATATGTAATCATTAAGAAGTTTATTATCGGATTTTGCTGCGTCGAGTAGATTTTTTACAATATCGCCTATAGATATCACACCGATAAGTTTGTTTCCTTTTAAAACCGGAATGTGTTTGATCTTTTTGTCGGTCATTGTGTCCATCAGTTTTTCAATTGTGTCGTCAGGTCCGCAGGTATAAAGCAGTTCAGATCTTGTCATAAAGTCCCTGACCTTCAGTTCTTTAGGACTGTTGGCGGAAACATGGCAGATACGCATTACATCTCTCTGGGAAATAATACCTTCAAGATCTTTATTTTTCATAACAATTAAAGCCGTGACATTCTTTTCAAGCATCATATCTATTGCCTGACATAGAGTCGTTTCGGGATCGGCTGAAAAGATCTCTTTGCTTTTCTGATCAAGAATAGTCTGCACTTTCATAATAACCTCCATGGTTGTTATAAGCAACATAATAAATTATATTCAGGAAATCAAGCAAAAAATAATAAAAGTTATATATAGTAAAGATGCTAAGTACCTTTTTTCAAAAAAAAAGAGTAAAAAACACTTGACTTGGAACTTTTTATTTGTTAAATTTGTAACAGTTGAAATCAAATCGAACAACCAAAAAAAGGAGAGTATCATGAAAACAACAAAAGCACTAATAATCGACGACGGAATAGACTTCATTGCAGCCTATAAAGCTGTACTCGAAGCGAACGGTATAGAAGTGATCTCGGCGATGACCGGAGAAGAAGGGATGGCGAAACTGGAAAAAGAAAACCCTGATGTTGTAGTTTTGGATGTTATGATGGAAACTCCTGACTCGGGTTTTGAATTCCTCAATGAGATGAACAACAAAAATCTGAAGACTCCCGTGATCCTGTGCTCTTCGATCGCGAAAGCCAGCCAGATGAACTTTGACATCTATTCGCTAGGAGCGAAAGTCGTTATGCAGAAGCCGGTAGATCTCGATAAACTGGTTGAGAATGTTAAAAAATATTCTTCAGGCAACTGATAAAATAATGTATAAAAGCAGGAAGTAAAAATGAAAGCGATAAAAAGCATAGACGATCTTAAAACGCTGACAGACGAGATAAAGGTAAAGTCAATTGAAGATAAAAAGAAAGTGCAGATATGCATAGCGATGGCTACCTGCAGTATCGCTTCCGGATCGGGAAAAATCTTTGAATATTTTAAGGAAGAAATGCCTAAACAGCCCGTTGAATTTATAATCAGGTCAACGGGTTGTTTGGGACTTTGTCATTCTGAGCCTACGGTAGAGGTAACTCTTCCGGACTCAGACCCGGTAGTATTCGGTAGTGTTGATGTAAAAATGGCAAGATCAATAATAGATGATTTTATAAAAAACGGAAAAACAATCGACGGCGTGATAGAAGGAAATTAAAATGAAAAGCAAACAGATTAAGATAGCTCTCAGGAACTGCGGCCATATCGATCCCGAAGATATCGCGGATTATATTTCAAAAGACGGATACGCGGCTCTCGGTAAATGTCTGACCGGCAGCAGGGAAGCGGTCATTGAGACGATGAAAAAATCGGGTTTAAGAGGAAGAGGCGGGGGCGGATTTCCCACAGGAAAAAAGTGGGAACTTGCTGCCGCAGTTCCTGGTGAAAAAAAATATGTGATCTGCAACGCGGATGAAGGCGATCCGGGAGCGTTTATGGACAGATCGGTGCTCGAAGGGGATCCGCATTCTGTTCTGGAGGCAATGGCTGTCTGCGGATACGCGATAGGCGCGGATGAAGGCTATATTTATATCAGGGCAGAATACCCGCTGGCTATAAAAAGGCTGAAAATAGCTATGGCACAAGCAAGAGAAGCAGGCTTGCTTGGGAAGAACATACTCGGAACAGGTTTCAATTTTGACATCGGGCTCAAATACGGAGCGGGTGCGTTTGTATGCGGTGAGGAAACAGCGCTGATTAAGTCCATGGAAGGTAACAGGGGCGAGCCGGTAATGAAGCCTCCCTATCCTGCGCAGAAGGGGTATATGGGAAAACCCACGAATGTGAACAATGTGGAGACTTTCGCAAATATTCCTGCGATCATAAATAACGGCGCGGACTGGTTCGCTTCGATAGGCACCGAAGGATCAAAAGGCACAAAAGTGTTCGCGCTGGCAGGAAAAGTTAAGAATGTCGGTCTTGTGGAAGTTCCTATGGGAACAACTTTAAGAGAACTGATCTATGAAATCGGCGGAGGAATACTGAACGACAAACAATTCAAAGCGGCTCAGACCGGCGGACCTTCAGGCGGATGTTTAACAGAGAAACACCTTGACACACCTATAGATTACGAAAGTCTGAAACAGGCCGGTTCTATGATGGGGTCAGGTGGTCTTATCGTTATGGATGAAGACGACTGCATGGTCGCCGTTGCGCAGTTCTATCTTGATTTTACCGTAGAGGAAAGCTGCGGCAAATGCGTTCCCTGCAGGGAAGGGAATAAAGTTCTGTACCAGCTTCTGAATAAGATAACTCACGGTAAAGGAGAAGTTGAAGATCTTAAAAAATTAAAAAATTTTTCCGAGATCATAAAATCAGCGTCTTTGTGCGGACTCGGCCAGACATCTCCAAACCCTGTGCTATCTACACTGGACAATTTTTACGATGAATATTATGAGCATGTGACGGAAAAGAAGTGCCGTTCTAAAAACTGCAGAGCTCTGATCAAATATATAATAATCCCGGAGAAATGCGTGGGCTGCGGAGCTTGTAAAAGAGCGTGTCCGGCTGAAGCGATCTCTGGCGAAGTTAAAAAAATTCACCTGATCGACCAGGAGAAATGTATTAAATGCGGAGCCTGCTACCAGAAATGCAAATTCAATTCCATAATAATAGAGTAAAAATGCGGAGATCAAAATGGCCTGTCAAATAAAGGAAAATGAAATAAAAGAGAAAGTAATTGAGATCTGCGGCGAATTCAAAAATGATCCGAATGATCTGATAGCGATTCTTCATAAAGCGCAGAACCATTTCGGATTCCTTCCCAAGGAAGTTCAGGCTGCGATAGCAGAAATTCTGAATATATCTTCTGCCAAAGTTTACGGCGTAGTCACCTTTTATTCATACTTCACAATGGAACCGAGGGGAAAACACCCGATCTCGATATGTATGGGTACGGCATGTTATGTTAAAGGAGCTGAGAAAGTTCTCAAAGAATTTGAGAGTAAACTTGAAATTAAGAACGGTCAGACTACTCGTGACGGAAAATTTTCAATGAATACTTTAAGATGTATCGGCGCTTGCGGTCTTGCTCCTGTAATAATGATAGGGGAGAAGGTTTACGGCGGAGTTAAACAGGAAGATGTTTCTAAAATAATTAAAGAATATGAATAAGAACCTGAGACAGAACGATCTGTTCGTCCAAACGGATAAACAGATGAAAAACGTTAAGAAGTTCTTTAACAAAAGACTTAATAACTTTAAGGCTAAGATCAAGATATTTGTTCCTATACTTCTTATAATAGTGTTTTCTGTATCAGCAATGACCTTCTTTTCAGTATATCTTTCAAAAAACAACATTTACGACTCGATAGAAAATTATCTCAGCCTTGAAGTCCAGTCCCTGATGAAAATGTTCGAAAGGGAATATGAACTCAAAATGGAACACGCTAAAAAGAATCTTAGAATCAGCAAGGAACTTTTCAATCAGAAAGGTTTCAGGATATCAGATGAGAAAATTGATTTCTCTTTGATCGATCCCGAAACAGGAGAGTATGTAAAACTAAAAGTCAATAAATGGCTTTTAAATAAAAAAGAGATCCATTACAACTACGATTTCGTTGATAAGATCAAAGCCTCTCTCGGATGCCAGGCGACAGTGTTCCAGAAAACAGAATTCGGATTCGTAAGAATTTCTACAAATGTTCTGAATGATGACGGAAACAGAGCCGTTGGAACGGTCATCGGCTTTGATTCTCCTATATTTAAAGAGATAAATGACGGAAGGGATTATTTCGGAAGGGCTTATGTGGTTAATGACTGGTACATTACCGGGTACAGCTCAATAAAGGATGAAAAAGGGGAAACGACCGGTCTTTTATTTGTCGGATCAAAAGAAAAAGATCTTCCCGAGCTTGCTGAAAAGTTTCGCGAGCTTAAGATCGGCAGGTCGGGCTATCCTTTCGTATTCGACGGATCTGCCAAAATGGTTATCAACCACAACGACAAGGGTTATGACTGGGAAAATATGGGCATCATTAAAACCATCATGAGCGAGAAAAACGAGCTTCTTAAGGATCAGTCTCATGTTAAAAGATTCGTTTCCGAAGTAGATAATGAGGAGAAGATAATCGCCTATGACTATTTTAGAGATTTTGATTTTTATATCTGCGCTACTGTAAACGAAAACGAGGAAACAAAAGACCTGATAAGAGACCTTATTATAGCTTCTATTCTGATCAGCCTTCTTGTAGTTCTCGGTATTTCTATCATAGTATATTTCATTGCAATAGAAAAATTCCACGGCTACCTGAAAGCGCTTGAGACAAGGGATCTTGAACTTGCCACGATGCAGGATGCCCTTAAGCACTCTGAAAAACTCGCGACGATGGGTCAGCTTTCAGCCGGGATCGCGCATGAGGTTAACAATCCTCTCGGCGTTGTCTTGATGTACAGCAATATCTTAAAGGACGAATGCGATCCTGATTCCGAAATATACAAGGACCTTGATACAATAGCTACGCAGGCCGGCAGGTGTAAAACGATACTTTCCGGACTGCTTAATTTCGCCAGGAAAAATGAGCTGAACAAATCACGTGTAAAACTCGACACTTTCTTTGAAAATGTAAAAAAAAGCATAATTCTGCCTAGATCAGTCAGGTTGTACATCACTCACGAAGATCCGAAATTCGAAGTGGAACTCGACGAGAGTCAGATGATCCAGGTGTTCGTCAATTTTATAAACAATGCGGTTGACGCCATGAAATCAGAAGGCGAAATAAGGATCTCTACAGGTATAGATAAACAGGCTGTGATCTTCATTCTTCAGGACACCGGACCGGGTATTACCGAAGAAAATCAGAAAAGGCTGTTCGAACCATTTTTCTCTACTAAACAGATGGGTAAGGGAACAGGACTGGGGCTTGCGGTTGTTTACGGAATAATAAAAATGCACAGAGGAAAGATACTCGTAGAGTCTAATGCTGACCCGTCAAAAGGAAAAACATTCGCCAGATTTATAGTTACTCTGCCTAAAAACCCTGAATAAAGGAATTGTTATGGAAGTGATAAATATTCTCGTGATAGATGACGAGGAAGGGATCAGAGAATCGATAAAAAGAGCCCTCAGAAACTTTAAAATGAGCCTGAGCTATATCGAGAGCGATTATTCTTTTACGATCGATACAGCGGAAAGCGCTGAGGAGGGTATTGAGATGATGAAAGTGAGGCGGTATGACATACTGCTTCTCGACAATCAGCTTCCCGGAATGCACGGGGTCGATCTTCTAAAAATGATGCATGAATCCCAGAGTGATATTCTGACAATAATGATCACGGCATTTGCTTCTATTGAAACGGCAGTGTCTGCGACGAAGAACGGCGCATATGATTTTCTTACCAAGCCGTTCACTCCGCAGGAGCTTAAGGATGCTATATTAAAGGCATCAAAACACTTTATTCTGACAAACTCGGCGAAAAAGTTCGAGGAGGAAAAGAAAAAGATCAGGTTCCAGTTCATATCGATCCTTTCTCACGAGCTTAAATCGCCAATAGCGGCTATAAGCAATTATTTGAAGCTGATGGAAAAGAGAATAGCCGGCAATGATATTGAGGCTTACGACGAGTTTATAAAGAGGTCACAGATCAGGATCAAGGACATGGAGAAACTTATTTTCGATCTTCTTGACCTTACCAGGATAGAATCAGGCGAGAAAAAACGGGAGCTATTACCAGTCAGAGTCGATTCTGTTATATACGAGTCTCTTGCGAATTTCAGTGAAGAGATCCAAAAAAAGAATCTTACTGTAGAAAAAAATATCGCAGAAGCAGAAATGCAGGCTGACAAGACGGAAATTGAAATAATCGTTAACAATTTCATTTCAAATGCGATAAAATATAATATTGACAACGGAAAGATAACAATTTACCTTACAACCGACGGCGGAGTAGTTAAATTTTCAGTCGGAGATACCGGCATAGGAATAGAAGAAAAAGATATCGGAAGACTTTTCAAAGAGTTTTCGAGGATCAAAAATGAAAAGACAATGAATATTTCCGGCAGCGGGATAGGTCTTTCCACTGTAAAAAAGATTATTTCGATGTATGGCGGATCTGTGAATGTTGAATCAGAGCCGGGCAAAGGGTCGATATTCTCGGTAATATTAAATAAATAGGGATATTTATGGAAGCGATAAACGGAAAAACTGTTGAAAGGCTATCGATATACAGAAGACTGCTTAAAAAATTAAGCGCCGGAGCTACTGAATATTTTTATTCGCACGACCTTGCGAAAATGGCTCATGTAACCTCGGTTCAGGTAAGAAGAGATCTGATGTATATAGGCTATTCAGGCAGCAACAGAAAAGGTTATGAAACAAAAGGCGTTCTTGAAAGCATAGGTGAAATTCTCGATACTAAAGAAGGAATGAAAATATGCATAGTCGGAATAGGAAACCTCGGAAAAGCTCTTGTTAATTTCTTATCGGATAAAAGCGAGAAGCTTAAAATAACCGCGCTTTTTGATATAGACGATAAGCTCTGCGGAAAGAACTACCATGGGATCCCGTGCTATCATGTAAATATGCTTCAAAGAATAATAGAAGAACAGAAGATATCCATAGGAATGATCTCGACTTCAAGCAAAAGCTCAAAAGAGATCGCCGATGTTATGGTTTGCGCAGGTATCAAAGCAGTGATAAATTACACAGCGACCCCTTTAAATCTGCCTGAAAATACTTTTCTCGAAGAGATAGACATAACCACTTCGGTAGAGAAAGCTTCATATTTCGCGAAAGTGCTCTCGGAAAAAACAGCAGCATGCCCCAAGGAGAAGAAAATACTTGTGATCGACGATGATATTGATATCGTAAAGATCTATACAGCCATACTTAAGAAAAATGGATTTAAAGTATGCTCATCGATGAACTCGACGGAAGGGTTAGGAATGATAGCCAAGTTCAAGCCTGATCTGATCATTCTTGATATTATGATGGAAAATCCGGATTCCGGATTTCTGTTCCTTAATGAACTGAAAGAAAGAAATATAAATGTTCCGGTCATATTGTCGTCTTCGATAGCAAAGGCAACATCGAATATTCTCGATGTTAACCAGCTTAACATAAAGACAATACTTCAAAAGCCAGTAGATCCTGACGAGCTGATCGTAAATATAAAAAAATACACATAGGGGGATACTGTGGGGAATAAAATTCTTATAATTGACGATGATCCGGATATTATTACAGCCTACAGCGCTTTTTTTCTGAGCCAGGGTTTCCAGGTCAGGACAGCATATAATACGACAAAGGGGAGGGTTGAGATAAAAGAATTTTTGCCCGATCTGATGATAGTCGATGTTATGATGGACCAGCCCGACGAGGGTTTTGTGTTCGCTCAGCAGATGCTCGACGAAAAGGTGGGTATTCCGATCATTATTACTTCTTCCATAGCTAAAGCCGGTCAGGAGATATTTGATATAGATATTCCGAATGTGAAGGCCGTAATGCAGAAACCCGTAGATCTGGAAAAATTATCTTCTCTTGTCAAGAAAATTTTGTTAAATTAGATCTATGGAAAAAAAGACTAAGAAAAAATATACAGAAACAGAGATAAAGCAGGCTCTTACCTTTATTGAGATATTCGAAAAGAAGGATGAGATCGACTGTAAAGGCTGCGGCTATGATACCTGCAGGGATTTTGCCGCGGCTATGCTTGATGGAAAAGAAACGCCTTCAAAGTGCGTGGAGCTATCAAAGAAGGTCATAGAGAAATTAAAGAGAAAGGAAAAAGAGCTTAGGGAAAGCCTGTTCCTCAATCAGGAGATCTTAGATGCCGTACCTGCTCCGATCATTTATGAAGATAAAGAAGGAAAGGCTATAGGCTGCAATAAGGCTTATGAGGAGATCGCCGGTATAAAAAGATTCGACATTAAAGACAAGAAACTTCCCGAATACTCAGACAATAAAGTTTACAACGAACTTAACGAGAAACTTAACGCAAGCCTTCTTAAGAACCCGGGAAAACAGGTCGTTGAAACAGTAGTAAAGTATCCCGGAGGAGACGATATTACAATAGAACTTCATAAGGCTGTTTTTGCAGACAGAGCAGGTCGTACAGCCGGTTTTGTAAGTATTCTTTTCGATATTACCGAAAGGGTCAGACAGAGCAGGGAGACGGCGATAGCTAAAGATACTGCCGAACTCTCGGTTTCTCTTTTAAAGAAAATGCCCTCAGGTTTTGTTATTGTTGACGACGCCCTCAAGATAATAGAATCGAACTCCGCATTCGCGCGTCTTATGGGAGACGATATTGAAACGATCGGCGAGATCAATCCGGGGCTTAAGGGGGCAGATCTGAGATCTATCTTCGAACAGCATCAGCTTTTTACCGCGCTTATGCAGAGCGGGGAGGATTCTTATACAAAGGACATTGTACAGAACGGAAAGAAGATCAAGATCACGATATTTACTATAGAAAGGAACAAAACAGCCGGGGCGATTCTGCTGGATCTGAGCATGCCTGATGTGAAGAACGAAGAAGTAAAAAAGAGGGCTGAAGAAGTTATAAGGGAAAATCTGGACACGGTTCAGAAAATTGCATATCTGCTTGGAGAGAACGCCTCAAAAACCGAGAACGTGCTCAGTTCGGTTATCAGGCTTCTGTCGGATAATGATAAAAAATGAAATTTTCGTAGATATTGACCACTTTCAGAGACCGAAGAACGGACAGCATTCTTTCGGTGATGTTATTGTCAAAAAATTTATAAAGGAAGAGAACCGCAAAATTGCGGTGCTTTCCGACGGAATGGGCAGCGGTATCAAGGCTAATGTGCTTGCAAGTCTTACGGCATCCATGGCTGTCAATTTCATAACGGAACACAAAAGCATTTCAGAAGCGTCTGAGCTGATCATGAACATACTTCCGGAGTGCAGCGAAAGGCATATCAGCTACTCGACATTTGTTATAACAGATATTAAGGATACAGGCTGGACGGATATTATCGTTTACGACAGTCCGCTGCCCGTTCTCGTCCGTAATTCAGCGGTTTTCGATCCTGTATGGAATTATATCGAACTTACAGGGGAGAAGCATAAAGGTAAAAGAATATACTCGACCGCGTACAAACCGAGAGCAAACGACAGGATAATAGCCTTTACTGACGGAATATCACAGTCGGGACTAGGATTCAGTGAGGAATGGGAAAGAAAAGGCGCTGAAGAATACATCATAAAGACGCTTTCCGCCGACCCTGATCTGTCAGCGGGGGTAATTGCCGAAAAACTGGTCAACAAAGCGGAAATGAACGACAAATTCACTTTAAAAGATGATGCCAGCGTGCTGTCTGTTCATTTCAGGCAGCCGAGAAAGCTGCTCATCTGTTCCGGCGCGCCTGTTTCAAAAGAAAAAGATTTCAGTTTCGCGCAGGAATTTAAGAATTTCAGCGGCAAGAGGATAATTTCCGGCGGTACTACCTCCGATATAATATCAAGAGAACTCGGGCTTAAATTCAAAGAAGCTATGATCAGCTTAGATGACGGACTTCCGCCCATAAGCAGAATGGAGGATGTCGATCTCGTTACCGAAGGCGTGATGACGCTTTCAAAGGTTGAAAGGATTTTGAGGGACGGCATTCAGATCGATCCGCTAAAAGACGGCGCAGGCGAGAGGATAGTCAAACTTATCATGAATTCAGATTCTATTTTGTTCCTCGTAGGTACATCATCGAATGAATATCATTTCGATCTTCAGTATAAAATGCGTGTGCAGCTTATAAAGGACATCGCGGAAATTGTGGAACGCAAATACCTCAAACAGGTAGAACTAAAGTTTTTTTAAAAGTAATAATCGGGCGGGGATCGTACAATGGAAACAGTTTTATTCATAGGCACAGGCATAATTTTAGGTATAGTGATCGGATTTCTATACGGTAAGGTCAGCAGAAATGATATCATTGAGAAAGAAAAGGAATTCTTCGGATATAAAGCTACTGCGGAAGCTCAGCTGAAATCTCTCGAGGGAAAACTTGAGGAGAAGAATAAAGAGATAATCGAACTCAAGGAAGATGTTTCAAAGAAGCTTGAAGAAATGACTTCCATGAATAACGCTCTGGCGAAGGCCCGGGCCAATAATGAAGCGCTGAATGAGAAATTAGATAATCAGAAGAAGGAACTCGAAGAGCTCGGCAAAAGGCTGAATCTTGAATTTGAGAACATAGCGAACAAGATCTTAGAAACCAAGACCGAAAAATTCACCGAACTTAATAAAAACAATCTCAAAGCTATTTTGGAACCTCTCGGCAGCAATATCGACGAATTTAAGAAGATAGTCAACGAAACTTATGATAAAGAATCAAAAGAGCGCTTTTCCCTCGGAGAAAAAGTCAAAGAACTGGCTATGCTGAATCAGGTGATAAGCACGGAGGCCAAGAATCTGACCAATGCGCTCAAGACACAGTCTAAAACTCAGGGGATGTGGGGCGAGATGATCCTTGAGACCATTCTGGAGAAATCGGGATTAAGAAAAGGCGAGGAGTATTTTACGGAGTACCAGCTTACCGATGCCGACGGCAAAGCCTTAAAATCCGAATCCGAAAATAAAAAGATGCGCCCCGATGCGATAATAAAGTATCCGGACAACCGCAGCATTCTGATAGATTCAAAAGTTTCATTAAATTCATTTTTAAGATTCTCTGAAGCTGCAGATCCTGTAGAACAGCAGGCGGAGCTGGAAGCACATGTCTCAGCGGTCAAGGACAGAATAGACGAGCTCAGTAAAAGAGGTTACGACGATTACGACAAGACCTTGGATTTCGTCATGATGTTCATACCGAGCGAACCGGCTTATATCGCGGCTATGCAGGGCGATCCCGGTCTGTGGAATTATGCTTATGACAAGCGCATCCTGCTCATAAATCCCACAAATCTGATAATTTCGATCAAGCTGATCTATGATCTGTGGAAAAGGGAATATCAGAACAAGAACGCGATGGACATAGCTGACCGAGGCGCGAAGTTATATGATAAATTCGTCGGTTTCGTGGAGAATTTAAGAGAGGTAGAGAAACACATGGATAAATCCAAAGAAGCGTTCCATGAAGCTTACAAGCAGCTTTCGACCGGAAACGACAATCTTGTGCTTCAGACGACCAAGCTTAAAGAACTTGGCCTCAAGAACAAAAAGAATCTTCCCCCCGATCTGTTCGATTAAGTATATATATATTATTCTGTTGCTTTAACCTTTTTTTACATTTATAATCTGAAATAATTTTGAAGAAAGACATTATCTGGCGTACTTGTAAAGGTATTTTACAAAAAAAAAAGGGAGCGGGGCATGTCTCAGATAGATTTCAGTAAGATTTATTTAAATAAAGACGGCGGGTTTAAACAGCCTGAACAGATCGCGGAATCGCTTCTGATGATCAAAGATATAAATCAGAGCTATAATATAAAGCTGGCGATGATCGAATGGCTGAAAACTAAAGGCCATGAAACTTCATTTCTGCCTGAGATCAAGGCTGTTTACGATCATGCAAGAGAATTATCGGGGATAGGCGTCGGCAGAGAGATCAGGGAAGAGGATTTTCTCATACTGATGGAAAGGTGCGATGCCGATGGGCTTTTGGCGAAATTCAGAAAGATAAATTTCAGGAACTATAAAAAAAGCCTTTTAAAGCTGATGAACTATATGGATCTCGATGCGGAAAGCAGGATAGATAAAGCAGTATTTTCCGATCTTGAAAAGAACGGGCTTTATCCTGAGGTTCTTGGAGGCATCAGGGAATATATAAACAGAAATGAATTCTATTTCAAAGGGCAGATATACGACAAGGCTATTGAGTTAGTAAGAAAGGCCGAAGCAAAAGATAATGTTTTCAGCCTGAATTTCTACCCGGGCGAGTTATCATCAAAGGAGCACGGATTTTTAATTGCGCTCGGAGCACTTAAGATAGAGTTCAATGCGGACGGTAAATACTCTTCACTTGTGAAGGTTTTCAGAGGTGAAGCGGCAGAGGGATTCAAACCGGATGACATAGACTTTATCGTATCGGATTCAAGGCTGGATGAAGTCAGAAAGATCAAGCATCTGATCATGGGTAAAATTACGGGAGATAAGCCGGAATTCAGACCGGATGATTTTACCATAGTATGCTCGGACGAGCAGACATTCAAAGTGATTAACAATCTGTTCTTCGCGGAACAGATCCCTGCGTATTCATCATATAAATACGCACTGAACGATATCTCGACCGATGTCTTAAGGCTCATCAGGGCCGGGATCGAAGGCGACGCTCAGAGCATTCTGAATTTTTATAACCTTTATATCGCGAATGAGCCTATTCAGTTCGCCGACATGAACGGAATTGATATAAGAACGCTCTATGCAAAGCTTATGGCTTCAAAGTCTGATCTTAAACTGAAGCCGAAAAGAGGTAAAGATAAAGAAACAGGCGAATTAAAGAAGCAGTTCATAAAAGGATTTTTAAATCTGCTGAATATTGATGATGAACAGGTCTCTGTCGATAAAGCTCTTTCGGTTTTGAATTTAAAAATAAATAAATTGAACGATCTTTTAAAGTTCGTAGATAAAAAGGTCGAACTTGAAATCTTTTCATATAAGGAGCCGTTCTTTAAAATTTTCGGGGATCAAACGAGAAAATTTTCGGAATACATCGAATATCTTTATCTGATAAGTTCAAAATCGAACAAAGAAAAGCTGAATAAAGATATGGCAGGCGTCAGGATCAACATGATTACTGAACCGGGCTTCAGCGGAAAATTTCTGATATTCGCCGATATGTCGGAAGGAAATTTTCTTAAAGCATCAAACCCGATCGGGATACTCAAAAAAGATAATTTTTTCAGTATGTATAAAAGCATATACGGAGTCGATCCCGAACAGGCTGTTTTCGAGAACTTCAGGATACTGACTTCAGGCATGATCGAAAGGGTCGCCATGTTCGTTCCCCAATGGGGCGACGAATTCATTCCTTCGACGAAGATCGATAAAATATTGGAATTGTATCCGAAGAATAATTTAAATATCGAAATTGTGCCTGAAAGATCCGGATTGAACGGTTTGTCCGCCAATTTCAGCGTTACGCTAAAAGACAGGCTTGAAGATACTGACTTCGGCAAGCTTGAAACAACTGAGTTGAAACCCAGACCGGCTTCAGCAGAATTCACAATAGCTCTGCGCGAAGGAAACATAGAAAAATATCTCGTGTCGCCTTCAAAGGTCGAGAGCTTTATGTCCTGTCCTGCAAAACATGTTCATGATCTCAATCTGAACTACGATCAGATCGAATCGCAGATGCCATACACAAAAGGAAATTTCTTTCATAACACTACCGAATGTTTTCTTAAATATTACAAAGGGAAAGATCTGCTGACAGGACCAGAATATTTATTTGTGACCGGAATATTGAGTTCAAATAAAGGAATTGACAAAATAGCTAACGAAAGATACAAAGAATTCTGCGAATTCTACTGGTCGAGACTTGAAAATGAAAAATTCAATGATGCGTACATCATTCTTCGGGATAAGATAAAAGCATCAGGCGCTGATGCCGAAATAGAAAAATATTTAAAAATTCAGACGGAGAATGATCCGTACGGCTATTTCGCTTATGAAAAACAGAAATACGAGATCATCGGTTTTATCGCCAGGCTGATCATCACAATGGGAGAAACTCCTTCCGAAGTTACAAGCACTTTTTCTACCGAGGTGAAATTCGGCAGTTTTATTATCTCGGAAGACCCTGAGATCAGGATCAGAGAAGCTTACATTGACTTTATGTTCGTTGACAGAGCAGGCAATGTGCGTATATTTGATATAAAATCAACGAAAAAATTCGAAGAGTTTGAAGATGAAATATTAAATTATCAGAAAGTTCAGATACTGATCTACAGAGAGGCTGTTTCAAGGCGGCTGAAAAATGACGGCGGCGTCAGCTTCAATGTTCTAAACGACGGCAACAACAGAGACTGCACAATACTGAACGATGATTATTTTAATGCCATAGGTAAAGACGCGGCAGTGACGGCAGATTATATTTCATCGAATAAGCCGTATATTCTGTCAAGCCGGGAACAGAACTTTAAGGACTTTCAGAAGATATTAACTGAAAGGTTGAACGATCTTAAACATTTCTCATCGCTGCCTAATTCAGGCTGCGAATACTGCTCGCTGGCGGCATCATGCCCCGATAACGAACAGTCAAAATTCGACAGGAAGAATATTGAAACATTCAGGCCTTCAGACAAGGCTGAAAAGCAGTTCGTTCAGTATTCTGCGCCAACCGTTTTGAAGTCTTCCGGAAACAAAAAAACGAAAAAATTTATAATTTTCTCCGGCGATAAGGAAAAAGCGGTAAATTTAAATGAAAATATGATCATCTCTGCCGGTGCGGGAGCCGGAAAGACCGAAGTTCTTTCATCAAGGTATGTTAATATGCTCGTAAATCAGGATGCCGATACCGAAGACATAGTCTGCATCACTTTCACAAAGAAAGCCGCGGGAGAGATGCAGAAGAGGATATATTCAAAATTGAACGATGTGATAGAGAGCGGGTTCTTTTTCGTAACAGATCTCGGCGCAGATCCTGAAAAGTACAGAATAGACGAAAAGAAAAAAGCGAAGCTGATAAAAATAAGGGACGGGTTTTACGAGAATAACCTGATCTCGACCTTCCACTCATTCTGCAATAAGTTCATTTCGGACTACGGATATTCAAGCGAGAGGCTGAAAAATTATGATGTGGCTCAGGACTTGTCAGACGATCACAGTGTAATCGAGGAATCGGTAAAATTTCTGAAAAGGGAATTTGACAACGGTTTTAAAGCGATATTATCGCACAGCCTGAACGGAGAAGAATACGCAGTATTTAACGACTGGCTGAATTCCAGGCATCTTGTCTATTCCGGCGATTTTGAAGGTGGATTCATTCCCGACATTCTCAGCCTGTACGCAGAAATGAAACTCAGCGGCAGAGAGCTTGAACAGGATCAATGGCTGGTTCCGCTTGATAATTATTTAAAGCATATCGAAGAAAGATTCAGAAAAGAAGCTTCAGATTATATTGAACTGAAAAAACAGGCTATAGCCATGCTGGAGGAAGAGATCGGTTCATCCGGTCAAAATGAAAAGCTGTCAAGTCTGAAAGATAAAATTTCGACGGATCAGGATTTTACTTATAAAAGCATTCTTTCCGAGAAGAAATATCCTGAACTAAGAGAGATCGTGACTGAACTGACTGAAACTCAGGCTTATGAATATATAAACAGAAAATCGGTCGATTTCAGTCTGAACGGAAATGAATGGATGATCAAGAAGGCTGTTTTCGGGATAATATCAGCTTTAAACGGCTATATTTCGGAATATAAAGCCGCAAAAGGACTTTTGGAGCAGAACGACCTTCACCTGCACTTTCTTGAAATGCTCAAAGATGACGATGTTATAAGTGAACTTCACAAAAGGTTCAAATATATCCTCGTGGACGAATTCCAGGATACCAACTGGCTTCAGGAAAAAATACTGGAAAAACTGAAAACTTCTGAAAATAAATATTTTCTCGTCGGCGACAGAAAGCAGTCTATCTACAGATTCCAGCAGTGCGATGTCCAGATATTCGAAAAATACCTGGAGAAGTTTAGAGTTCTTCACTTCAGCGATAACTTCAGATCATCTCCGCAGATAGTAGATTTTAATAACGCGGTTTTTTCGCCGTCGGCAGCGAACGGCTACAATATCATCAAAGACAAAAACGAGCTATCAAGAACACCGGAAGGCAAAGTAAGCAGGTACCCGTCTTCCGTCAATTTTGTCAATATCAACAGCGCAGTCACAAAAGAGCTTGTAAAAGGCGATGATTCCTATGAGCTTACACAATCTCAGACGGGCATGATCAGCAAGATGGCTGAAGCTGCATTCGCAGCTGATACGATACTCAAGAACTGTGAAAACGGCAAAAACTTCGGCGATTGGGCTGTGCTTATACGCAAATATACCCACATAGGATTTATAACCGAGGCTTTCAGGAAGAAGAATATTCCATATACGCTCATTTTGAAGCGCGATCTGTTCATTCTCAAGGAAGTTGCAGAATTTATAAATATTCTAAAAACAGCCATGAAAGTGATAAACCCGGCGGAGATAGAATTCTTACAGGGCTCCGACAGATTGCTTCAAAGCATAAAAGAAGGCGATCCGCTGATCTGTGTCATTTATAAAATATTCAGCCATGAAACATACAGGAATTATCTGGCATCGTTTCCGGACTGCGAAACAAAGCTTGCCAACATAGAGATCCTTATCGAAAATCTGCTCGGTCTTTTAACAGAATCTGAGAATGACAGGGAAAGGTTTCTCACAGAATTAGAAAAGAGCATCAAAAACAATTCTGCGGGAGTTGTAGTGCAAAAGCCGGACGCGGTGACCATTATGACCGTTCACAGCGCAAAGGGTCTTGAGTTTGAGAATCTGATACTGGCTAATGTTGACGAGTACGATAAAAATCAGAACTCTACCTTTAATTATCTTAATTTGTGGGAGAAAGACAGAAATTACATTGATTTTTCCATGACGGGATATAAATCGGCAACAGGCATGAACGGGCGAAATTTTTTCAAAAACGAATATATCAGATTCAAAAATAAGGGTTTTGAGGCCGCCGAAAGAGCCAATCTGCTTTATGTCGCGCTTACGAGGGCAAAGAACTCTCTGACAGTAGTAATTCAGACAAAAAATGAAAGCGACGGCACTTATGAGGAAGATAAAGTCTCAGGCTGGGCAAAATATCTAAATAAATTCGGTGCTGAGAATAACGGGAAAATTGAAGGTTTCAGCTATATTCAGAAGGACATAAGTGAATTCGATCTGAGCGGGTATTATGAAACCGGCCCAGGCAGTGAAGATAAATATCATGCAGAGAAAAATTATGACGCGGCATTTGAGGCGAAAGGCAATAAAATTGATTCAGCTACGGGGCTGTCTCATAAAGATGACGAAGTCGCGCATGAAAAAGGAAATACGATTGCTATAGATACAGGTAATTTCGTACACCTGTTCATGAGTAAAAAAATATCAGTACTTTTCAAGCCTGATTTTCAACTTGAAACAGAACTGAAAGAATTCAAAAAGACTGATACCGATAGCAGTTCGGTCAACATTAAAACAGTTCAGAAAATGATCGAAAATATTAAAGCTGAACCGCTTTTTAAAAAATACGCCGAATGCGGGCGTGTCCTGTGCGAAAAGAACATCGTGGATACAAAAAAGAATCTTCAAGGCTATATTGATCTGGTTCTGATCTGCAATAACGAGATCATTGTTCTTGACTACAAAACATACCTGAATAAATTTCCTGACAGCGAGCTTGTCGCAAAGTACAAACATCAGGTAAATATTTACGCCGATGCGCTTTCAAAGATATATCCGAACAGGGCTGTAAAAAAATACCTGTTCTTTATCGGCAAAGAAAAAGCGGAGCTTGTTTTAGTTGACAAGGCAAAATAATAGAACTATATTCCATATGTTTAAAATACAGTAAGTAAATAGAGCTATTGCGTGGAATATATCCGAAAAAGTGGACAGTTTGCTAAGCACATGTTAAATTACATGAAAAAGGAGGCGCAATGTCCACAACACGAAGGAAGTACACAAAGGAGTTTAAAACCGAGTCAGTTGAGTATCTTCTGAAAAGCGGAAAGAAGATGACCGAAGTGAGTGATAGCCTGGGAGTAGATTACTGGTCCTTATCCAAATGGAAAAAAGCATATTTGAATGAAGGCAAAAAGGCTTTTGCAGGCAAACCTGATATGACGCCTGAACAGGCAGAGATCAAAAGACTTAAGCAGGCATTAGAAGACTCAGAGATGGAGAAAGCCATCTTAAAAAAGGCAA
>Ga0310040_1000315_pt1 | contig 48286 bp, 78 predicted proteins | sample EPASupsiteHSE623_FD_200237 | JGI IMG/M metagenome (GOLD analysis project Ga0310040, IMG submission 200237) | Bioremediated contaminated groundwater from EPA Superfund site, New Mexico - Sample HSE6-23 (v2) (version 2) | ecosystem: Environmental > Aquatic > Deep subsurface > Groundwater >...
GCAAAAAATTGCACCCGCCGATAAAATTACGTATTCATATGCTTTCGGCAAGCGCTGGGTAAAGGTCGTCCGTCATTCAGGCGTTCAATATAGCGTATATGCTTTTATTGATCCTGAAAACGGCAATATTTATAAACCGGCATCCTGGCAGACGCCAGCTAAAACGGCAAGAGCAAATTTGTTTGATCCCGAATCATGGAAAACCGGCTGCGGCCGCTATTCAATGGCATATCTGAAATAATCTATCATGCGGTTCCTGCCGGTTCATCCATAAAGCCGACAAGAAGGCGTATTATTATGACTTACGATGAAATGAAGCTGAAATATCCCAACAAAGAAATAAAACTGGTTCCCGCTGAATCAGAATATTTATATTTGAATTGGGGGTTCAAAACAATCGACACGTGTAAAATGCCTGCAAACGGTCGTGTATATTATTATTGTTTCATGATTGATATGGCACAAAATTGATATTTTGTATAGGAAGGCAGGTAATAATATGAGCAAAAAAGCAACTGTGGATGATTATTGGGATGAGTCATATGATCCGGATACTAGTGAAGAGCGGGTATGGAAATTTTTAGAGTGTTCGAGTTGTGAGCATCGCGTATCAATTAAAGACGTAATTTGCCGTCATTGTGGCGCAGAATTGGATTGGGAAAACTCGGAAATTGACAAAGAATATTGGGATGAACAAAGCGAAATGGACTAAAAACATACAGCGTTTTTCAAGCGAAAAGCGAGGTGATGACATATGCTCCGGCACAAGTAATGCCGGATAATGCGAATAATATAATCAGGGGCGGTAACGTCTCCGCCCTGTAATGCAGCCAGGTTAGGTGACAAGCCCTATCAATGCAGAGTCATAATAATTATAGGGAAGGTGATATTGTGAAAATTGCGGTAACGACAAAAGAACATGGTACATTTATTGTCAATGTTCATTCAGATGACATTTATCTGGCAATTTATGCGGCAAAATGGCACGTTGCCAATACTGAACACGTGCCGTATGCGGATATTGTATCCGTGAAACAAGTCAAGATGGGAGCGTGATTTTATGGCTTATGTCATTGTTTTTGTCATTTGGCTGTTCGCCTGTGCGCCGTTTGTCGCGCTATATTTGAAAGGCAGGTCGCAAAATGGGAATTAATGCGAAAAGGATCAAGAATTTGGACAACTTGCTCAAGTATGCCAACGATAAGGGATGGACAGCGCATCTGGATCAGTCCGGATATGACAAGGAGTGGAGATGCTATCTTTTCCCCGCAAAAGGGGGAGGCATGATTATGGGGGAAAGCAAGCCGACACCTTACACCGCGCTTAAAGACGCATTAAGCAAGATAAATTTATAAGGAGTGAACATCATGAAAAACACAATTAAACCGGCATCGTTGAAAATTGGCAATCTTGTCATTCTTTGCGGCGTAAGAAACGAGCGCAAGCCTACATTCAGACTGCGCAAGCTAAATATCAGCCGTGAATCTGGCTCAAGCCGTGGCTCATATCCGTTTCATGGAGGTAAATAATCATGAAAACCAATAAATCTTATGTTGTTGAGAGTGATTTTGTTTACAAAAACTTTCGCTGTGTGTGCCTTGGTATGGATATGGGTCATCGTTGCGGATACGTTGGTCTACCTGAGGGTCATTCCCTTTATGGTAAGGACTATAGGGACGCTTGTCTGCCTAAAAAAGACGTTGAGGATCAGCCTATTGGAAAACGCGGAATAATCCCCTTGCTTTGCTCAAAGTTTTCACAAGACTTAATTTCTCCAGATGTTTATTTTGACGTACATGGTAGCCTAACATATTCTGGTGGTGGCAAGGATAGTAAATATCCGGTTGAATCTGATTTGTGGTGGCTTGGCTTTGACTGTTGTCATTCTGGAGATGGACAGGACGAACAGTTAATCCTTTCTCTTTGTGAGACAGACCTCGCCGCTTCTCGTCTATCATGGTCGAGACGATCCAGTGATCCAGCAAGAACACAAGACTATGTAGAATCAGAGCTTAAAAGCTTGGTTGACCAGATTATAACCGTTTCCAAAGGAGGAAATGTATGAAAACGAAAATAATCATATCAATTATGGGCAATAATGGCATGAAAATAGGCCAGAAATCAGTATCATCATCTTATGACAGGGCGTCAATCGGCTATGTCAATGCTCATGCCGTTGAAAGCAAGGAGCGCAAGCGTGATCCTGCGACAAAGAACCTGGAATCGCTCATGAGGGCGATCAATCGCTCAGGATACTATTTCAGCATCGACCAATACGCCAGCACGAGCCGGAATTGCATCCGTTGGTCTGCCTTCATTCATGAATACAAAACCGGCAAGGTTGCCGTTTATGTTGTTGACCATCCAACGGCTTTCATTGCCCTGAAAGAAGCTATGAAAATCGTTGAAAAAAATTAAGATTGCAGGTGATTTGCCGTGAAAATACCGGAGGATGATTACATTTCCGTCAAGGATTATCAGAAAATGTGCGGCTATGCTTCCAAATCTGCCGTTCTTGCAGCCATACATTCCGGGCGATTGGAGGCGCTCAACTTTTATGGAACGTATCTCATTCGTAAAAATGCCATATTGCAGACCAACCGCACAGGCTTGCAGTACGGCAAGTTCCGCGCCAGCCAGGAATCAAAAAAGCGAACCATGCAACTGTTAGCCGTTCAGGGCTTAACATGGGAAGACGTTTATGGGAAGGATGATGAACCGGATGACAATCCAGACTAAAATCAGGTTGCTTTTTATCTTTTTTATCATGGCTCTTTTTATTTGCGCTTGCATTGTACATGGAAGGCTCCTGCAAGCCGATTTAAGGCTTGGTCAACTTGAACAAAGGATATTTGACCTTGAATCACGGCAAAGCGATTGCAGGGGCTTGCAGGGGGCTACAGCCACAACTGCGACAATGCAAACAACTATTATTGAGGATAACGCAACGTACAGCCTTGTCGATATGTCAAATCTGCCAACGGAATCAACCGTTGAAAGCATGGATTATGACAAGGAAGTTGCCCGGATTGTTTCGCTGGAATCGGACGGAAGTTATGAAGGTTCCCTTGCCGTAGCATCTGTCATTTACAACCGGCTGGAAAGCGGAAGATGGGGCAATACAATTCATGACGTAATATCCGCAAAGAATCAGTTTTCAACGTATGGAAGCACAAAGCAACGTGATCTGACCGACAATGTTATCCAGGCTTGCATTGACGCCTGTAACGGCAAGCGCAATCTGCCTTCATCCGTCATGTGGTTCTGTACTGAAAGCCATTATGCCAAGAGCGCATTTTTCAGGGGATTGACGTTATATGACCGGTTTGCCGGTTCCGTATGGTGTGAGGAATAATTTATGAATAGCTATGGACATATGTGACAACATATGATAACATGGTATTATCAAATTTGCCATTAAAAGGAGTGATTGATAATGAGCAAAGCAAAATATCGGAAAGGGGGAAAGATAACATCACTGGATGAACTTGTAAAACAGGATTTTGTCTATTGGCGCGACAAAATAACACACAAGGGATGGTTTATGTCTTGGCAGTTTCGCATGACCTGCAATGCTATAAATCATGGTGTTATATCCTATGCGATTAAAAAGGAGGATGAAATTAAATGAACGAGCTTATCAAGTACCAGACTGACCACGGTGAGGTTGAGCTTTCACCGTCTATCATCCGACAGTATCTCGTACCGTCAGGAACGGCGGTATCAGATCAGGAAATCAAGCTGTTCCTTGAGCTTTGCAAGTATCAGGGCTTAAACCCGTTCTTGCGCGAGGTTTATCTTGTCAAGTACGGAACTTCCCCGGCAAGCATGGTCACTGGCAAGGAAGTGTTCACAAAAAGGGCAATGGCTAACCCTAAGTTTGCAGGGCTAACCGCAGGAATAACCGTTGTTGGCAAGGAAAACAAGTTGTACCGGCGCGAGGGTTCTTTGCTGTTGCCCGGAGAAACGCTGATTGGCGGTTGGGCAAAAGTTCATATTAAGGAATATGCCGTTCCGTTCTTCGATGAAGTTTCATTGAACGAATACACCGGAACAGGCCCGCTATGGAAAAGCAAACCGGCTACGATGGTTCGCAAGGTCGCCATTGTCCATGCCTTGCGAGAAGCGTTCCCGGAACAGTTCGAGGGCTTGTATAGCCAAGAGGAAATCAATACCATTGATGCTTCTAAACTGCCAACAGGCGCGGTTCAGCCGGTTCAGCCGGTTCAGCCTGACAATGCAGATGATGCGTCCTATACGGACTATTTGGAACAGCCAGACGCGGCGGAAGATCCGGCTCCACAACAGAACGTTGCCCCTGCCACGCCACCGCAGCCAGCACAACCGGCAACCACGGCAAAAGCGCCGTATCCTCAGGCAACGGCTCCTGATGACGTTGGTTCGTTCAAGTCGCCGTTCTTCAAGAAGTATCCCGGCAAGACTTTGCGCGAGATTTACAATGCCAATTCCGGTTATGTCAAATTCATGGGTGAAAACGGCAAAGATCCTGCCATTCGTGAGATCATCAAGAAGTTCCTGGCTACGGTTGAAAAGGCGCAACCGGTCAAGGACATTACGCCCATAGAAGACGAGTACGGCGCTCCGCCACCGGACAATACCGATCTGCCGTTTAACATATGAAATGAGGGATGAACATTGAAAAAATCGTTATTGAAAGTGAAGGACTTGTGCGAGTTGTTCGGCATATCCTCAAGCACAGTCCGCAGATGGGTCAAAGAGGGTATGCCCTGTGTCCGTGTGGGAACCCGTATTTTAAGGTTCAGGGAACCGGACGTTGTTGAATGGGTCATGAGCAACAAAAAAGCCGACAAGAAGCATCATGAAAGAATGAATTGAGGGGCGGTGAGTAGCGTGCTGACAAGTAATGCACATTGGCGTTGCGACTATTGTGGCAGGTTTATCAGCCAGTCTGACATTGATTCTAAAAAAGCAATCAGCAGCGAGGAACTTAACGTATTTGGATATGACCCACCAGACGCCGAATATGTGTGGGTGAACTATCACGCCAGGTGTAAAGAGAAACATGAAGGACGGTGAGTAACCATGATATTAACAGATTACGAAGCAAAGCAAGCGTATGACAGGACGTTGGGAGAACCCGAAGAAAAGAAAAGCGATTGGGAAGTTGAGGTAACAATCACAAAGACATACACGGGATCATGCAATGGCACAAGGGCGCAAGCGGAAGCAAGCATGAAAGCATGGGCGATTGAGCAGGACGGCAACTATAACCCGGACGAGGATTACATTGAGATTGAATCATACGAGTTTGGAGGGTGATTCCATGTACACAAATCTAGTGTCCATTGACAACGACTATCAAGCTGAGGAACTCATACGCCAGATCAAGGAAGAACAGTCCGAGAAAAACCGGCTTGTTGATGTATGCAAACATGAGATCCAGCAGTATCAGGACAAGATTGAGGAGTTGGAAGCCGGTTACGCCAAAAGCACGGAGAACGCCATGTTCATGCTTTCCGCATATTGCAGGGCAAAGGCAAACCACAAGACCAAGACATTGATAACGTATGCTTTGCCTTCAGGCAAGCTGCAATGGAAAAGGAAAGATCCCAAAGCGATACAGGACGCCGACAAATTGCTTGCATTTGCCAAGAAATATTTGCCTTCATGTGTCAAAGTTGCTGAATCTGCTCAGTGGGAAGAAATCAAGAAAAAGATTGAGCTTGTCTATGAAACTCATTATGAAACCGATGAGAACGGCGAACTTGTTACAGATGCCGAGGGCAACCCGGTCACAACAGAAAAGCCAGTCTATGTTTTCAAAACCGCAGACGGTGAGCCGGTTGCGGTTGATGGCGTTACCCTTGTGGAACAGCCAGATATGTTCGAGGTAAAATGATATGGGAAGTATTTACGGTTCAGACGCAATAGTGTATATTGCAGAAGAAGATATTAAGTGCGGTCATCTTGCCGTTGTTGACAACAAAACAAGACGGTTACGAAAGGCAGATGATATAGCGTTCAACTTTGTCATCCAAGAGCGTGATGCTGGTAAGAAAGCGTATGAGCAATACTTAACAGTTACAACAGAATCGCCAAAGTTCAAGAAAGGCGATACGGTACGGCTTATTGATTGCTACACGAAAGATCCAATATATAAGCGATTCAACCGTAAAGAACGCAAGATCATGTCGCAATTTGCAAACACCGATCTTGAAATAGAGTTTGGTTATGATGGGTTTTGGGGCGTTAAACATATTCCCTTCATGCTTCCTGAATCTTTTCTTATCCATGCCGACAAAAAGTTCAAGACCGTTGTGTCCATCTCTGGCATAGACCAGAACGGCAAGCACGTTACGGAAGAGATACCATGCACTGGTGTGAGCAAGAACGTGTTCAAGACGGTTGGCAGACCAGCCCCGCAAGTGGCTTTCAATCCGTTGCATACCGTTTGCCCTAACTGCCTGAAATCATTCCACAGGGACGAAGAACCCTATTGCACCCATTGTGGGTATCCGTCGCATCATAAAATGAACGGAGAGATTACCAATTGGTGGCGTGACGAGTGCCGCGAACAGCCGGTAGGGCGTTACGATGACTGCACAGGGTGGGATACTCTATATTGCGGAGGACGCCAGAACGGGAAGTCTCTGCAAGCATTTGCAGCCGAGTTAAACAGAATTGCAACTAACTTTATGGCTGTCATTAAAAAGGATCTCACGGAAGAAGAATTTGAAACACTAAAAAGGCAACTTGAACAAAAATATTCCGATCTTATGGTTGGCAGAGGCACCTATAAGTCTGTGATTGTCGCGTCTTTTGACAAGCAGATTACAGAACTCAAGAAGCGCATCATTCCCGAAAAGCGCAAATGGACGGAAGCGGAGATGCGGGAAGCCAAAGATATTGTCTATGGCTTGATGATTGACCGTTCGTTTTCGGCAATACAGGTTGATTCTACTCATAGTGAAAAGAGCAAGGTGATAACAGCCCATTATATCCAAAGGCAATATGACAATTCGTGGTCTATTATAGAGGGAGCATCGGCGAAATGTTCTGACGGCGACGAATACAACGAAGCAATAGGCATTATGGTTGCTGTGTGCAAACTGTGCAAAGAAAAACTTCCATCATGGATCAAAGGCGGTGCTTAATGGTAAAACTGTATTCGCTTACAGTACACGGAACAAACAAGACATGGGCGTTTGAGATTGAAGCGGAACCGGAATGGGTTGACGATTGGCGCAATGACGGTCTTGAGATTGACGAGATAGTATGGCAAACGGAGGGGGCGGTTAAATGATACTGTTGGCGATTGATCCTGGGAACGAGAAAAGCGCATACGTTTCTGTTGATGTTGAAACATATAAGCCGATCCTGTTTGACAAAATAGAAAACAAGAAACTATTGCGCTTTATAAGGGATGCTGGATTCGACTATTCATATGCGGTAATTGAGTCTGTTGCGTCGTATGGAATGGCTGTTGGGAAAGAAGTATTTGAAACTTGCATTTGGATTGGAAGGTTTGACATGGCAATTCATTACGAAATGTGGATAATACCTTCCCTTGTCTATCGCAAAGACGTTAAACTTAATTTGTGCGGATCACCTAGAGCAAAAGACAGCAATATCATTCAGGCATTGAAAGACAGGTTTGGCGACAAGGGTACAAAGGCAAATCCCGGCTGGTTTTATAATTTCAAATCGGATTGTTGGCAAGCCTATGCTCTTGCCGTTACATGGATTGACAATAACAAGGGGAAACAGCAATGATAAGATCCGGTGACAATTCTCCGCTGTTTACCGTGTCGTTCGTCAAGCATGAGCTGCGAAAGGACGTTGAAGCAACCCTGTTTTCCATTCATGACAAGGTTGTTGACAGGAACGGCAAGCCAATAACGTACAAGGACAAGACCGGCGAGGTCAGAGAAAAACTGTACTATCTGCTTGTAACCGTATGGGAAGACATTCCGCTGTTCGATGGCGATCAGGTACGCTTGCTGTCTTATTCTGACCTTTCCGTGTTCCAAATGACAAACAAGGCCGGTTACACAAACACTTACTATTCCATATCCGCAACCGTGGAAATTGTAAAACAGTCTTGACAAAGACAATAATGACCGTATAATAGAAAGTGAGGTGATTGTATGAAATTGTATAAGTTGAAGGAAGTTGCTGAACTTCTTCATGTAACATACAACACGGTTTACAACCTGATAAAAACCAACAAGATTAAGGCCGTGAAAATTGGCAGAACATTGCGTGTGTCACAAGAAGAGATTGACCGGCTGACGAAAGAAGGCACATGATATGGGGCAGTGTCCAATATCGGGAGGGTATATCCTTCTTGCGCGGCAATTACTTGAAAGCGGAATCATGTTAAAGCCACCAGAATACTTAAAGGCGTGGATATTTCTTCTTGGGAAGGCAAACTTCGCAGACGCCAATAATCTTCATAGAGGGCAGGGATTCACATCAATAAGCGAACTCATGGACGTTCTTTCATACAAGGTTGGATACCGGAAAGTGATACCCACAAAGAAGAAAGTATGGGGAATAATTGACTGGTTGAGGGGGTCTTACGAAGGTCACCATGAAGGGTACAATGAAGGTTCTATGAAGGTAACGGCGAACGTACCAATGATTGAAACAACGAAGGTAACACATGGATTTGTCTACACCATCTGCAAATACGACGTTTACCAGAACTCTAACAACTACGAAGGTAACAAGGAACAAACAAGCGAAGGTAACAACGAAGGTCTTGCGAAGGAATTACGAAGGGAACCGGAGGGGAACAATAAATATAAGAATGATAAGAATGATAAGAAAATAAGAAAGAAAGGTATCTCTTTTAGCGAGCAGGATATGGTCTTGTGCAAAGAGATAACGGAATCATGGAACACTATTGTTAAGTCATTGCCAAAAGTAAGCCAGTTGGGGAAATCAAGATTGTCGGCAATATTGGATCTGTATAAACAAGTTGGCAGCGTTGAGGAAATAGGCTATGGATTTTCAAAGGTTGAACAGTCTGATTATTTGAAGGGGAAAGGCAGACAATGGAAAGCTACGTTTGACTGGGCTATAAAATATGACAACTGGCTAAAAGTGTTTGATGGGAATTATGACAATGGTGAGCCACTTAAAGAACCAAAACCGTTTAATCATTCTAAAACATCCAAACCTGCAAACATAGGAAACTTTGAGCAAAGAGAATACAGCCAGCAGGATTATGCACAGATGTATGAAAGCATTGAAATCAAAGATGATGGAAAGGCAGAGTGAATTATGAATCCAGCGGTGACAGAAACAATATGCAAATCAAACCCGGAAGAGCGTCAGGAAAGCCTTGCCAAGATAACGTCATTCATAGAAACATTCAAGCCAATAACATTCAAGTTTGATGAAAAAAGAAAGTACGGAGAAAAGATAAAGAAAGGAAAATTCGCATGAACGAAAAAGAATACACATACACAGCTTCAGAACGTGAAACAATCATTCGCTTTTCAGATGCTGATGACATTGCCAATGTTGAGTCATTCAATGAATCTATGAAACGTAAACTATTGAAACTGGTTGACGAATATCCTGAATCGGTACAATTTGTTCCCAATTGGGAAAAGCGCAAGAAGTACGGTGGAGTTGCTGTGGTCATGCCAAAGTCATGGATAAAGATCAGAACGCCAATGAAATTGACGGACGAACAAAGAAAAGTAATGGCCGATTCATTGCGCGACAGACTAAACACTAGCAAAGCCAATTCGTTGGTCTAAAACCACAGCAATGGGTGCAGTAAAACCAACTCGCTAGTGAAAGTTGATAAATTACCCTACCGCAGGAGGAACACGGCAAATGGTAGAAGATTTGCAAGACAAACAAGAGATAGACGAACACAAACTGTTTAAGCAATTGTTGGTATACATGGTGCGAAAAGGTGTTAGTGAAGTTCAGGCAGACTATACCGGATATGGGCACAATACTGCGACAATAAAAGTCAACATTATCAACATAAACGGCAGGGAGGTAACAACATGAGTAAACTAGACCAAGCCCTACAGGACATCAAGGACGCCATTGACCGCGCCGAGTTCATGGAAGAGCGTTCTGTGCTGGTCAACGCGAAAACATTGCAAGCGGTGCCGAGTGCGCTGACAAGACCGGAACAGCCAGACGACATAAACGCCGATGGCTGGTGCAGGCATACAAGCATACACACACGGGTTAATTCTACCGTTAGAATATCGAGCATTTGGCGCGAGTACAGCAATCCGTATTTTCAAACGTGGGCATGGGAAACAATCGTGTGGCGCGGTGACAAAATCGCAGTACAAGTCGATTCTATGAAATCTATCAATGAAGTCATGAGAATACACAAACGACTATATGACGAATATTCAAAAGAACAGGAGGAGCCAGATGGACGCTGAACGACTGATGGAACTTCGCAAAAGCACGTGGGAAGATTTGCAAATAGTGACCAAGATAGATCCTTGCGAACAATCGGCAAAATATTATCAGGATGTTCTCGCCCTGATCGACGCCGCCCTATCCCGGCAGGCGGTGCAGGACGAAACGGTGCAGAGGCTAATTAAAAGTTACCAAGAAAGCATTGACCGGATTCCCCGTTATATTGAGGAAATAAAAAAATGGCATGATTCTAATCGGCAAAAGGAATATCAAATCAAATGGCAGAACGAAAGACTGAAAGACGACAAGATCATTCTCGCCGCGCTTGAGCAATACCAGCCGAAACAGCCATGCGACTATTGTAAGGCAGACGTTGATTTTGTCGAATCGTCTTTCTATTACAAAAACGGGTTTCGTCATGTGACTAGGGGCAATTTCTGCCCAAACTGCGGCAGGGCGATAAAGGGGGACTGACCATGATCCATCAACTTAAATGCTGGCCTGAATATTTTCAAGCCGTGAAATATGAACTAAAGAAATTCGAGATCAGGAAAGAGGACGATCGGATTTATACGACCGGTGACTTTCTTGATCTGCATGAATGGTCGCCAGAAACAGAGTCGTTCACAAACGAAAAGCCAATACGCCGAGTAGTGACCTACGTTCTGCGAGGACAGCCATTCTTGCCGGATGGGTATGTTTGCATGAGCTTGGGATTTGTTTCCATGAAAGAGGGCGAGTGACATGAGCGCAAATGATTATTGTTGTTGGGTAAATGCACAACGGAACACGCTATGCCGATTATGGAGGGTTGAACCAGTGTTCACATCTTTGTACTGTGAGTGGGGAAAACAATGGATACCGTGTTTTGTCCATCCCAAAGATGCCAACAGGACAACCATTAAGTCGCTTAGATTTGCACACAGGGAGTTATAGAAAGAGGGCGAGTAAAGATGGCAAGAGGTAAGGCAAAAACAGACATCCCATCAGATAGGAAATGTTGCTTGAATTGCCGATTCGCAACAATAAGCATAACTGAGACTCACATTAAAAATTGCGAAAAGAAAAAGAGTAGGTTTTTCATGGCCAGAACTTACAAGTGCAAAGACTTTTATAACAAAGAATGGCCAGTACAGAAAGAGGAGCGAGTAAATGCTGACGATTGAAGCAATCAAACAAATCGGGCTGTCTGTGGGATTCTACCCGGACAGCAAATGCACATTAATTAAGGTTGACACATTGAGCGAACTGAAAGAATATGCCATAACCCTAACCGCCGAAAACGAGCAGCTCAAAGATAAATTGGCAAAGATTGTTGATCTGTGCAGGCATCCATCGGGAGTTGTCCGTTATGGAGAATTTGTAATGGTTGAAAATGTACGCAGAATCACAGAGGGGCGGGAGTGAAATGCTGACGAAGGAACACTGTGAATCGGTTTACCAAAACATTGAGGACGGTGGATATTTAGATGATTGGGTGCTGAACTGTGCCAGAGCGGTTCGAGATCAAGCCATATCCGCCATAACCCTAACCGCCGACCTCGAGCTGCTTAAATCTGAGCACAAAGAACTTGCCATTGCTTATGGAAAGTTGTATGCCGACCTTGCCGAACTCAAGGCGTTTCATGACCGATACGCACAACTCGAGTCAGAGCAATACGCGAAGCTGGACGCCGAGATCGAACGGCTCAAGCAGGACATAGCCTATCGCGACATCCAGCGCATCGCGGACAATCAAGGCGAAATGTTCCGCATACAGCGCATATCGGACTTGCAAGCCGAGAACAACGAACTCAGGGCAGAACGGCGGTGGATACCGGTGAGCGAGAGACTGCCGGAATTTAACAAACCAGTTGCCTTGACGAATGAAAACCAATGGGTCAATGTCGATTTTGATTACCACGTGACGCAAGTGGGCTTTCTAGACAGCATTGGAGATCATAAGTTTTGGGATGTTTACGGCGAAAGAGCACAGAGCATTGATGCTTACACCCACTGGGGATTGTTGCCCGCAGCGCCAGAAAGAGAGGAATCAAAATGAAGTACGTCATTTCACTAGCTGGCAACGTATTTGCCGCAGGTTTTATTATCGCCCTTAGCATAGTCGCGTTTAGACAGGGCGAATCTCTTCATGGAGTTCTTGACCTTGCAATGGCATTTGGCAACCTGCTATTTGCCGGCCTGTGGTTCTGGATGATCAAGAAAGGCGGTGCGGTATGAGCAACTCAGTACACATCTGTTCCAGTGCCAGCCCTGTCTGCTACAACCCATTCGACAGCTACGGCATGATCTGTGTCGGGTGCAACTGTTGCGGAAAGATCGACAAGGCGATTATGTACCAGTGCCGAATCGCCACAGACAAGCGCCAGTTGATTGAAACCGCCAATCAGCTGACAGACAAGGACTATCAGAGCGAATTGCAACAGCGCAATATTCTGCTGGACATTGAGTATTCAATCAAGCGAATCCGACAGGCACAAGCAGATTTGAAAGGCGGTGCGGTATGAAGGGGATAATATTCAGTGCAAGCATGGTTCAGGCGATTCTGGACGGCAGGAAGAGCATGACAAGAAGAGTGATTAAGGGCATTTTCCCAGAAGAAAAGCACGACCTTGATTATCCGCCACACAAACACGATGAAGGCGATTTTGCCTATCATTTTCAAACCGATGCCGATGATTACGTTGAACACCGGCTCAAGCCGCGCTACCAGACCGGCGATATCCTGTGGGTTCGGGAAACGTGGGCAGATGAAAGCGGGTATTTTTTATATCGCGCAGACGATACATCAGAAGTCATCACAGATTATAACGCTATCAAATGGCGTCCGTCCATCTTCATGCCGCGCGAAGCCGCCCGAATCTTCCTGAAAGTGACAGAGGTAAGGGTTGAGCGGGTGCAGGACATAACAAACGACGATGCCAGAGAAGAAGGCGCATTGACCACCGGACTCGTGAACACCATCATACGTAACACTGACGGCGGCATACCGCGGACACAGTTTCACATTCTCTGGGATAGCATCAACGCCAAGCGCGGCTACGGATGGGACACAAATCCCTGGGTCTGGGTGTATTCGTTTGACCGCATCGACAAAGAAAGCGAGGGGAAGTAATGCTGATTGAACAGCGCATCATTGACGGCAAGATTGTCGAATACAGCAAGGTCGATGTGGCCATACAGCGATTGAAGTCGTTTGATCCGGCTGATGGGTACTATCTGGCATTCAGCGGTGGCAAGGACAGTGTTGTTATCAAGGCGCTGGCAGACATGGCCGGGGTCAAGTATGAAGCGCATTATTCACTGACCACGGTAGATCCGCCCGAATTGGTGCGATTTATTAAGACGTTCCCAGATGTGACGATTGACAGACCGTTAAAAACCATGTGGCAGTTGATTGTTGAGAATGGCCCACCAACAAGATTAAACAGATTTTGTTGTAAATATTTGAAAGAATCGCATGGGATTGGCTGGCCAACAATCACCGGTGTTCGATGGGCTGAATCAATAAACCGCAAAGCAAACAGGCACTTGGTAGATATCGGGAGCAAGGGCGACACCGTATTAAACGATGACAATGACGAATCAAGGAGAATTGTTGAGAATTGTTATCGGACAAAAAAGACTTTGGTAAATCCAATTATCGACTGGTCAGATGACGATGTTTGGGAATTTATCCATCAAAACAAAATCCGCTATTGTTGCCTGTATGATGAAGGGTTTACGCGATTGGGCTGCATTGGTTGCCCAATGAACACAAGAGTGGCTGAACAATTTGAGCGGTGGCCGACATACAAAACAGCGTACACTCGCGCCCTAGACCGGTTTATTGCCAGAAGAAAAGCCAAGGGGAACGACGGAAATATAAAGTGGAAAACCGGACAAGAATGTTTTGTCTGGTGCATCCAAAGGGGTTCGGACAAACCGGACACAATGGACGGACAGATAGAAATAGAAGAAAGCGAGGACACATAAATGCTATTACTTATCGGCGCGCTTGTAATCGGCGCAATCGGCGCAATCGTGGCTGATGCGATTGTGCAATATGCGGGGGAGGAACAGGGATGAGCAAATGCAAACACTATGATTCATGCGGATTGGATTATTGCTCTCCAGAGATAGTGCGAGAGGGTATTGAATGTCCGCATTACGAGCCAAAAGAACGAAAGATCAAAATGATACAGCCTCAATTTGTGCAGACCAATGGCGACAGGATCAGGGCAATGAGCAATGAGGAATTGGACAAAGAGATAAGGCGCTTACGCGATTGGCTGATCAATCAGTTTTATACACAACCAGACAAAACAGCAAGCGAAATATTATTGGCATGGCTGAACAAGCCGGTGGAGGGAGGAACATGAGCGATCAAACATTACTGCCCTGCCCGCATTGTTCCGGAGAAGTAAAAATGATCACCGCGCCGAAAATTGGTGTGCCGTCTGGTGATGATGGATATGAGTCAACAATTACTTGTTGGGAATGCCATTGCACAATGAGGTTTTGGGCGCTAAAAAAGGCATGGGTTACCGAAACAATTATAGCCGCATGGAACCGGCGCGAGAAGGGAGAGGAAACATGAAAAAAATAGATAAATACGGCCCTATCATTTTTGTTGAGACAGCACTAATCGAACTTTGTTTGATTGCATTATTTGCGTGTTTAGGTTTGCTGTACGCCACAATAATAACCATCATTGTTTCGGTATTAATTCAGGGTACAGTTTGCCTAATGAAACTCATGGAGGATATGTAATCATGAATCGACCGATTGAGTTTAGGGCGTGGTACGAAAAAGAAAAAGTGTATGTTTATTTCTGCGGGATATTCAACGAGCGTCCGGTGGTATCGGAACAAAGCGAGATCCAGGGGACAACCCTTGTCACAACAAAATCATATGGCGCGTATGTTCTTGAACAATTCACCGGCCTACTCGATAAGAATTTCAAGAAGATATTCGAGGGCGATATTGTACGCATAACCGATCTGTGCGCGCTTGAATCATTTGGTGACGGATTGTTGATGAAGGCATACACGCGAAACTGGATTATCGTGTGGCACGATTGCGGATTTAAGGCCAAATATCACGGCGACAAGTGCGGATATGACCATGAGATTATATGCGATATTCCGCTTACTGGGTGTGAGTTTGATGTCATCGGAACGATTCACGATGAGAAGGGAGCAAGCGAATGAGCGAGTGCAATCACGAATACTCTCACATATCAACACATTATAGACGGTCAAGTCATGGCGGTGGCGTGAAATACAGCCGATTAGATATTTATACTTGCCTTAAATGCCTTGACCAAAAGGAAATTCTAAGAGAAGAACCGTGTTACTGCAACGAAGCAGAACCAATCTGGTGGAAGTAAGGTGATTCACGATGACTGACGGCGAACTTGACCAGTTGCGCATGGAAAATGCGGCGTTACGGAATCAAATCGAATTACTCAAGCGCAGGGAAGCTACCCGCCATCCGCCCACGATCAAGCTGCTTCCATGTAAGTGCGGATCAAAACGACCAGCGCGGTGGCATCACCTGCATAGGGTTTACAGCTTTCAGTGTTCCCGGTGCGGACACGAATCAGAACCAGATAAATACGACCGAGCCGCCCGGATTGAATGGAACAGGAGTGTGAGCGAATGATAGTTGATGTCAGCTACAAAGACGGAACAGCACATAAGTTTATCAGCATTTCTAGTTGTGGAGTATTGGACGGTCACCAAGATCAACTGTATATGCTGGCAATCGGGCGCGGCACATTTAGTGAGAAATTCATCCCGCTTGCAAACATTAATAGCTACATGGTTAGAAAGGCGGGGAGCGAATGACAAGAAATCACCTGGCAATGCCGTTGTACAAAAAGGCGATATTGGAAAATGCTGAAGCCAAGTCTGAAAGCAATCCACCATTGGGCTTTGTCGTTTGCGATGTGAACGGAGAGTACATTACACAGGCGCTTGACGAATCGGTGTGTGATGACATGATTGAAATTTGCAATAAGCATTATTACGCCAGCATACGCAACAATCATGACTTGCAGTATTTCAAGCAGGTGTGTTTTCTCAGGGTCATGGGTGAGCCAATGGAAAAGCCTGATTCACAATGCGTAGGCGAGGACAAGAAAGGCAATCTCACAGTGTGCGATTCACCGGCATACGTCAAGTATGTCAAGGGTTTCAAGGACAAACTGGTCAATGCCCATGCCGTTGTTAATACGGACTTGCCAATAGAAGGAAAGTGCCAGCTAACCGCCGTGTTTTACTGCGGTGGCAAGGAAGGCAAGAGCATAGCGTCGTATATGGAATCGCTATTGGATTGCCTTGTCTATGCTGGTATAATCAGAAACAAAGGGCATAGGGTCATAAACAACATAGACGGTAGCAGAATGTACTACGATTCAAAGCAGCCAAGAATAGAGATATTTATTAGGGAACGAAAAGTTGTTGGTGAAGCATGAGAACTGATTTGACGGGAAAGAAATACGGAAAATTATATGTTGCTTCTTGTTACAGGCACGTAAAACGAGGGTATTACTGGGAATGCAAATGCGATTGTGGAGCAACATGTTATGTTTTATCGTACCGATTAATAAGTGGGCATACCAAAAGTTGTGGGTGTTGGAAGAATAAATGTTGTGGATATTCAAGAACAGAGAAACTTTATAACATTTGGTCTGCCATGAAAAGTAGGTGTTATAATAATACATACAAGTATTATGCGTATTATGGTGGGCGCGGTATAAGTATATGTGATGAATGGAAATTAAATTATATGGAATTTAGAAAATGGGCGATAGAAAACGGATATTCAAACGGACTAACAATAGATAGAATTGATAACAATGGTAATTATTCCCCATCAAATTGCAGGTGGGCAACTAGATCGGAACAGTCAGAGAACCGAAGGAATAATATTTTTATTAATTTTGATGGTCAAACTTATACATTAACTAAGTGGTCAAGAATATTTGGTATACCAGATAATACTATGTGGTACAAATATCACAAGGGCGAAGAGATGGCAATAATAGCAAAGAAAGCCGGATATAATATAAGGGAACAGGAAACCAGCCAATGGGAGAAGCCACAATGACAGCAAGAGTGTTGGACGCCATGATGACCGTTGTAAAGTGGGCTGAACGCGACAAGATATGCGACGAGTTCAGGGGCATACGCTGTATTGAATGTCCATACTATGTTATCAAAGGCGTATGCGACAAGAAATCAACAAAATGGGTCTTGCATTACGCCGCCAGAGTTTTCCAGAAATACTTTGAAGAAGTTTCCTGCAAAAGAATACGATAAAAAGAGAGCCGGAGGATAATCCGGCTTTCTCTTTACTTGGAAACCATGTCTGCAAGATTGTTTGCAATGGCTTGTAGCTCTCCGCTCCAGCCCCATATCTTGTTTTTCAATGCTTCATAAACGCTTTGAATTTCAAGAACCTGCAACTCAAGACCTTTGACAATAGCTTGAGAGCTTTCGTACAATGCCTTGTAATCAACAGGAGGAATTGTTGGAACATTCAATATGCCATTGATGACTTCCCATGACTTTGATCCGCAAATTCCATCAACAGTAAGCGCATTGGCAGTCTGCATGGCTTTGACCGCCGTTTCTGTGTCCTTGCCGTAATAACCGTCAACAGGGGAAACGTTCAATGCCCTTTGCACTCTTTTGACATCGGAGCCAATCATGTACAAAGGCTTGTCTTCAGGCCAGCCAGTTATCCTGATAACCTTCAATGTGCGGTATCCGCTTGCCGTATCCAACAAGTCATCTTCATCAAGGAACTTCTGCCGGTTATCTTCGGATATGCAAAGACATTCCACAGGAACAACGTGCCATGGTTCCTTGCCGGTCGTTCCGCTCCACATAGGTATGCAGATGCCCCATTTGTACATCTGTTGTTTTTCCGGTGGCAACAGATAGTCCGCTTCCATTGTCGCAGGGTAATGCCCATTGGCAAGTTTCTTGATGTCTTTTGCAAGACCGCAGTTATGCCAGCTTTGCCCAGGATACGCTGCAAGGTTATGATGTGCAGGGTCATTCTGATAATCGAGCCATGCTTGCGCTTGCGCTTCAATTGTACGGTATCCCTGACCGTCTACAACCACGTTGAACGCTGTTGCATAGGAATCTAGTCTACGATTGAACTCAACGGCTGTGCCGGTCTTTGTAAGCACACTGGAGCCATTGCCTGTGTTTGGCAAAAGTATCTTTGCAAGTCGCATATTACTTTACCTCTGGCGGCGCGATTGTGGTTGCGCTTGTCGTTGTTTCTGTGGTTGTGGTAGTGTTCGCAGGCGGAACGGTTTGCTTCGTGAAAAAGTAAGTAAAAATCATGACGGCAATCACCATGAACTGATCCGCCGTAACCTTGCCTACAATGGCAAGATATGCCAGAACACCGGACATTAGAAGCGTTACAATTGTTTTAACATCAATCAGTTTGGATAATTGTTCTTTCATTTACTTTTTACCTGCTTTCTTCTTTTTTACTTTCTCAGGCAATTTCTTGCCTTTAGTCGCAGTTTCCCATTCGTCTACTGTTTTCTTGGATATTTCACCCTTGTTCATCATAGCATAGAACTTACGTCTTTGCGATTTGGATTTGAAGGGCATAGAAACCACCTCTCACGAAAGATATGCAATGATAAGATTGACAATGCTTATAAGAGTTCCAACGCAAACGCCAACAATAATGCCTGTTTTAATGGCCCCTGGCTGAACAACCTTCTTTTCTTTTGCTGATTGAACGTCAAGACAACGCTGTTTTATCAGCTTAATGTCCGTGTCATGCTGAATCACCATTTCAACCTTTTGGGGATAATCTTTCACGCTTGTTTTAATTACTTCCACGTCTGTCTTAACTGCTGATAAATCATCTTTCATGGACATGATCAGACTTTCCAGTCTTTCATATTGTGTCTCACTCATGCTGACAATCCCCCCGGTTTTTTCTGTTGTTTCCATGTTGTTCTCCCTATAATTTTATCATGCAATGCAAGGTTATTTTTTAGGATGCTTCTTTATATATTCAGCATTAGCAGTTTCTCTGGCGGTTGTATAAACCTTTGACAAGGCATTCGCTTTTTCATCATCCGTCATTCCCCTGTATTTCCCATTGTTAATTAACTGCTGAACACCAATTTTTGCAAGTTCCCCCCTGCGCTGGACATACCACGCATAATCCGTTGCGTTCAAATCCCAGGTATGCTTTTTGCCAGAAAGCGTTTCACCCGCTATTTTATTCGACGGTACCGGTGGCAGGGCTATACCGCCAACGCTTTGATAAGACGCTTCAAATACTTGCGCAACCTCTTTTGTTATGTGGTCTAGTTTCGTTTCCGACACAAGAAACGGGGAGAACATATTTATGAACGTACGTTCCATGACCCCGATAACGCCCTTTGCTTGAACCTGTGTCGCTGGTTCTCCCCAAATATCGGTCTTTATTGGAGTGGCAAATGTTCCAAACGGTACGCCAGTCATGAATTGTTTCGCAAACGATCCGATTGCGGTTCCGCTATACAGGTCGCGCTGATAGGGATCTATAACCTTGTTTAACTGTTTGACCATTTGTGGCAAACCTTGCAATACACCTCCCGTTACAATGTTTCCAAGAATATCAGACATATTCTTTTCTCCCATGCCCAGTTGAAGCGCCTGATTGTCAAATATGCTATTGTTTAACAGAGAGTCTATAGATGCCTTGCCAGCCCCTAAAAACTTATTGGCAAGAGTTTCGTCAGAAGTAAACGACTGCCACACTTGAGCGCCAATTATAAGCCCGGGAGAAACTGGTTGCATCCAGTCTATGGAAAACGAACCAAGACCTTTTATGTATATTGAGTATGCCCTTTTCCCCTGTAACGCCCACAACTGTTTTTCTTTTTCATTGTCTGGGGCAGCCCCGGTAAGTATCCCAAGTCCGGCAAGTGCAAAACCAAGAACAAAAGAGGTCGATGTTCCGGCTACGGACTGAGCAAGTTTTTTGATTCTTATTGCTCTCTGGCCGTCAGATAATGCCTCATACTTAGTTCCCTTGATAAGACTCTTAACTTTTTCTCCGCCAAAGTCTATGGCAAGAACTTTTGCCATTGCTAATGGTGAATACTTGTATGACGTTGACGTAATTGCCGCCAACGTGTTTACAAACGGATAAACCATTTTAAGTAATACCTTGCGTCTTTGTCCTTGCTTTCTAAGGTCTGAAGCCAACGCAAGATTAAGTCCATTATCTAGATCCGACTCAAGTTCTTTTATTCTAGCCATGTCTATAGCGCCTTCAATGCCCTTGTTTATCATATTGGAAATCCACACGTGATTTCTATATGTTCCCTCTTTCGCGGTTTCTGACGCCCTTTCCACAGCTTTGCGAAGAATTTCGGCCTTTTTTGTTTCAGGCAAGGATTCGTCAAACCCGGCAACCTTGAGAAGGTTTGCCAAATCGGGTTTAAAATAGTTTTCAAACACCAATGTGTCACCCCATGCTGATATTTTGAATTTGGCAAGTTTCCCTTCCGTTGTTAATTGCCCGGTTTTTAATAATTGAGTAGCAGCTCTGCGTCCTGCTTCCAAAAGCTTGCTATTAAATATTGTGCGTTCCTGCCCCATAACTGGAGCAATTGACATTTTATCTGTGTTGTCTACAACGCGCCTTATTAATTCTGGCGTGACGTATTTTTTAACAAACCGAACAACAGGATCATCCATTTTCATTGTAAGATACTTGTCTGCTGAAGAACGAACTTCCCCCGCTAGTTTCGCCCTCTTTTCGGCAAAGTGCTGTATCCGTCTTTCCAACTTAAATGGAATCATGCCGGCAAAATTTACAATGGCATTTCGGTTTAACGACTTCATGTTAAGCAGCATGGCAGTCATCAGAAAGGCAGTAACCTTTTCAGGATTGGTTGCCTTGATTTCTTTTGCTATGTTCTTAGTTATTTTGTCGTATATGGCATCCTTTTCCGTCTGTGTTTTTGCCCTAAAATAATCCGCAAGCATATCATGCGTTTCTTGCTCTAATTGTTGCGTGAAAATAGGTATTTTCAGACGCTTTGCCCACATTTCCTGCAAGCGTCCAGAGTCAAACTCACCACGATAATCTGCTGTTGAAAGCATTTCAATCATCATTTCTTGTTCTGATTTGTATTGTTTTTCGACAGCACCCTTCTCTAACCTTTTGTTTAAGGAATTTCTTAAGGCGTCACGTTGGTGTTCCATTTCCTTTTTATATTCTTTTTCCACGTACTTATCCAGATACGCAAACGACTGCTCATCCATGTCTGGCATATTTTCTCTAAGTTTAACAACAAATTCTTCAACCGATTCGTTTCCAGTAAAGAAATATTGTTTTGCCAGATCATAGACTGATTTGTTCATGCTTTTAATATTGGCAGAAACCGCCTGTGATATGTATTTATTTGCGGAAATGGGATCAGCCATCTCGCTAAAATATTTCGCCAGGTCGGAACGGTTGGCTAAGTCTGGATTGTTCTTCAAAACATCCTGCACTGAGTTCCAAACAGAGGAATATGCTTTCCTGTTTGATATTATATCAGACAACACCTGATACGGGTTTTCTTTTGTCGCCTGGGTTCTTTTCAAAACCTCATTTGCTTTTGACATTAACCTTTTAATAAGTTTTTGGTTAAACTCATTAACTGGTTTATCTTTAACAGTAATCTTTGCAAACGCTTCTATCTGCTTTGCAACGCTTTTTGCAGCATATGCTGGAGTGTTCATAAATGATATTCTGTCAGCTTTAGCCTTTGCTTTCTTTGATTCAAGTTCAGCAAGTCTTGCCCGTCTTGCCTCTTGCGCTTTGAAATATGCGTCTATCAATGCCTGTGATTTATCGCTGCGCTTTGAATCGAAAGACTGTTCCACATATTTGCGTATATATGCAAGACCGGACTTGTAAATGCTTGGCATTTTGGTTTCCAGAAATTGCATTAACGTATCAATTGAAGATTCTTTACCTGAAAGATACCTCTTTGCCTCTTCGTTCATGTTTATGTTGGCATCTTTCAATGCCGTAGTTACAAGCTTGTTAATGACACGTTCTGCCATAACCGGATCGGCAAGCAAATCAAAATAACCAGTCATTGTCTTTTTTTGTTCATCCGTAATGTCAATTGTCCCTTCAACAATGGTTTTCGCTTCATCCCAAACACGGGCATATTCCGTCCTGTTGATAATGATGTCGGAAATGGCCTTGTATATGTCCGAATGTTTTTTAATGGACGGATTGGTTTCCTTATACTTGGCAAACAAGACGGATAACGCCTTCTGCAAATCCGTTCTTTCCGCCATGGGTTTTTTGTTAATGTCCTTTTCAATGCGTTTAGCAAGCAATTGTTCCCATGACATTTCGTCTTCTGCATCATTCGATGGGGGATCATCAATGTTGTCAACAACATCTCTTGTTCCGTTTTCGGAAGGTGTCTTTAGCCCCTCGAAAAACTTTTTATTTATATCTCCCAGTTTTTGTGCCGTAGTTTTTGCTCTGCTTTTGTATTTCTGCTTGTCAATTCCAGGAACGTCTTGAATATGATCAAACTTATTCCTTAGTTTTTTCAAGTGAGAAGCAGGGAGATATTGTGCCAGCAATCTAAACGCTTGTGATTGCTGGCCACCCCTTGTAGCTATCTCACTAAGCATTGCGGAAACCCTGCCAAACTCGTAGTCAGCACTTTCTGAGTTTTCCTTTACAAGTCTGTCTGTGTATTCAAACATTTCAACAATCTGGTCTGGGCTTGCAATTTTGTTTTCATTATATAATTCGTTTATCAGTTTGATGGCTTGAGAATTTGCCTGTTCGCCATATTCTTGTATCCTACTCTGAGCAATGGAAACTGCGTCTCTGTTGGTAAACGTATTGTATAATAGTTCTCTTTCTGAGAACAATTTATCAAAACGCTTTTTAATGTTTGTTGGTTTTCCCTTTGTAACAGCGTCAATGAGTCTCACGAGATAACTACGTTGCCCCTGACCCTCAGGTGTGGTTATCTTTGCAAGGAATGACTTGTACGCAAGCAACTGTAAATTTATCTTGCCAAGTTTATCAGTAGTATATTTGCCTTCCTGCAATTCCGTTTTAAGATCAGATATTTTCTCCATGACATCTTCTGATGTGTTCACATCAGCAACAAATACCTTGCCTTCGTCTGTTTCAATCCATGCGTTAACGTCTTTTGATACATCCTCTTTATTGGCAATACGTTCGATCAATGTTTCTTGCGTGACAGCGCCCTGTGCAATCGTTGTATCCCATTGCTGTGTCGCAATGGGTGTTACATCACTTTGCACGTTGGAAACGCTTGTAGCGCCTTGTAGCGTGGTTTTAGGGGCATTGGTTTGCTTACCTTCGAATCCGTCAAACAAATTCTTTGCAGTTTCATTGGCAATGTTTTGAGTTGCCTGTTCTTCGCCGGTTTCTAAATACTCTTTGCCATCCTCCGCCATTTTTAATAAATCATCTTCGCTGTTTGCCGATTCTATGACATTGGCAATAGTCTGTGTTACTGTCTTTTGGTTGGACGGCATTTTCATGTCTTTTTTAACGGCATCAATATAGTTCCCGTAGTCTTCAACGGTAACTTCACCTATCGGCTTATCCAAGTATGTTGATGCTTTGCGGATATTATTGAATGTTGCCACTCCTGAAGGCACCCTTTGCAAACCAGCGGCAACAGCACCGGTAGCATAAGAATCAAGCAATGCCATTACACTGATAGCGGCAGTACCGTCATTCTTCCATGCAAGCCAATCTAAGTCCTTTTCCGTTGTCAGTTTAGCCAATATGCCAGAAGCGGCCGTTGCCAGCACTTCTTCCATGCCTTCCTCATTGGCAGTTTTTAACATACCTTTAGCCAAAGCCTTCACCGAAGTTTTCGCTGAATCGGCTATAACTTGCTTTGCAGATTTCTTAAAGATGCTTTCAATCAACCCTTTTGTAGCATTGGAAATAGAACCGCCCGCCCTGCTTCCAATAAGTTTTCCGAACTGACCAAACAGCATTTCTGTTTCAATGTCTATAGCGGCATTGCCCAATGCGTTAATCAATATTGTATTATTATCCAACTTCTCGCCAGATAATTCCATTTGTTCTATTGTGCGTTCTACCGAGTTTCTAAACGCCATATTACCCATAAGGACATATCCCAATACCGGAACCTTTGTCATTTGCGATATTGGCATAGAAGATAAGACATTCGCAGTAAATCGCGTAACGCCAGATTGATTGGCAAGGTCTGCTTTTTCTGACAACCTTTTTTCAACAGCTTTTAGTTTTGTTCCAGAAGTCCATGCGGCGGTATAAGTATCTTTGATTGTCTTTGGCGCATTTGTCGCTTCGGCGACTTTTGCAAGATTAGTCATTCCGCCACGTTCAGATGATTGTTTTGCGGTTGATACAAGGAACTTTCCAATAGTAGAATTACCCAAGTCTTCAACCTTATCAGGAGTAGCGGTCTGCATTTCCGCAACTTCTTCCTCAGTCTTTAATCCTGGCGTGAGGTTTTGTCGAACATAGTTTATTACGGTTGATGCAACAGTACGCCAAACAGCACCAAATGCGCTTGACTTTGCTTTTGGTTTTTCAGTTTCTTCCGTATCGTCCGTTTCAACAGGTTCAACAACCGTTGCCTTTGGCTTATCATGCTTATGGCTAAAGTCATAAAACAAGTCATTCACAACCGGGTTTTCTTCTTCCTTGCCAAAGTCATCAAACAAATGCGAAACAGACGTTTTTGAAAGCGTCTTTACTGGAGTATATGGCGTATAAGATGCGCTTGTGTTTGTTACAACAGGCGGTTTTGTCAGTTCTGTCCTTAACGGCATACATTACTCCTCTTTTTGTTTTCTTGTCAGATACGATATAAGTAGATTGTAATTGGTAGTACCAATTGCATTTTTAAACTCTGTGGATTTGCCCATTACATAGGTTTTTATTTCATCCCAACTTTTCCCGTCTCGATGATAACCTACAACTAAATTATAAGTAGCTGTATAATTTGAATCATAATTGGCTTGAGTTTGCGTGGTTGTGGTTGAATATGATGTTGACGATGACCCTGCTTTTACCGCTTCCAAAGCAAGCAAGTATGCTTCGTCATTTTCTACTTTTCTGGCATAAGCAACAAGTTCTGACGCACTCGCTTGTATTGCACTGTATGCCTGATTGCGTTTTGTCGTTCCAGATGAATATGATGTTCCGGTAGCAACACCAAAGAAACTGGCAATTTCATAATCCGCCACATCATTGCTTTTCCATCTTGCAACCAGTTCATTATATGTACTAACTGCCTGATCGTAATCAACCTGCATAATTCCAAGTTGACCTTCCGAATATTCCTGTTCTTCTGTGGCTTTTGAATACTGTCTGCTATATGCGGCATTTGCTTGTTGTATGGCAAGCTCTTTCATAGCAATGTTGTTTTCAAACTTCTGCTGGTCAAGATCGGCCTTAAATTTGTCCAATGCAAGGCTTTGTTCAAATGCGGTATCTTCACGATCGGCTACAAATGAAGCAAGCTCCATGTAGTAGTTTCTATCCTCGAGGAACCGTTCATAGGCTTTTTCTTCGTATGAAACCTGTAATTCCATAAGCCGACTTGTCAATGCGGATTGCGCTACAGACGAATATAGACCGCCACGTCCAACCATCATGTCTGTTACTTGCTGTTCCACTTGTGAAGCGGCAAGCTTGTAGGCATTGTCGGTAGAAGGGTCATAGGCAAACTCAAGACTGTTAGCCTTGTCAAAGTATTCCTTCCATGCCGGTGGTTGTTCCGCCGTTGTTTCTCCGCCTGCGCTGGTTGTAGTTGTCGTAGTGCTTGATGTTCCGTCTGTTCCACCATAACCGCTTCCACCACCACCACCGCCTGATTGCTGTTGCGCCTGTGCTGTTTGCACACCAAGACTAGCGCCAGCGGCAGGGCCGTTTACGTCACCACCAGATAACGTACCAGGATTATATGGCGTTACAATGGAATCAGAACCGGAAGGGCTAGGATATGGCGTGTTGTTTGGAACTTGACCGGCATTGGCTTGTACGGTTGACGAAGGATACTGAGGATCAGGCAAACCCAATGTATTTGTAACAGGCGCAGTAGTAGGTGTTTCAGGAATGGGCTGTACAACAACCGGCTGGACAGTGCTAGGCGTATTGACTATTTGCTTGCCCTGAGAACTGATAACGCCAGCGGACAACGGAGTGCTTGTGGCGGTGTCCGTTGACTGGGTTATTGGATTTTGCGTATTTTGCTGTGCTAGATTTTTTAGCGTTTCGGAAGTTGTTGATGTTCCGTTATCGCCTATTTCAATACCTTTTACTAATGCCATATAAGCACCGCCTTCACTTACATTGTATCATGCTTGTCTAATACTATTGTCAATTAAGAAACTCATTCATGTACGCCAATGTCTGTGCTTCGTCATAAGACACAATCAACTTTACATAACTGGCAATGGACATTTGCTTTGTGTATGTTCCGACAATCTCATTGCCAAAAATGTACGCATTAAAAATGTACTCCCCGGCCTGAGCATCGGAATACACCTGAATAGCAAACGGTTTTGCTACGGAATTACTGATCTTGTTTTTGTAGATCGCTCCGCTTGCATAGTTGAGCTTGATTATTCCTTCATTGATCGTGTTACCACTGATGACTGTTCCCAGGTTCCGCAGAATCTCAATGTTCGAATTGGCAAGACGGTTATCACTAATGATTGTATGCAAGGGTTCGGCAGTATCAATGGCAAATATACCGCCGTTGGTTATGTCGTTGTTGTCGATAGTGGTACGGTCACCGTAAACTAGCGCAATACCGCCATCAATGGCATTGTCGTCAATCAATGTGTTTGTAGCGCCACGGTGAATCATGACGTCGGCTTTTTTGTTGTTATAGAACCTATTTCCGGAAATGCGAACGGAATCTATCGGCCAGCCAACTTCATTCTCCAAATCAATACCGCACATGGGATCGGTTCCGCCAACATTGCCGATGTTATAAATCTCATTGGCGGTTATGGCGCCATTGACCGCGCCCATGATGCTCAAACCCTGTCTGCGATTGTCGTGCAGTTTGCAGTTCATGACAATAACGTCTTTTGAAACGCTGTTAAGGTCACTTGATATTCCGCCGATTAAAACAGAATCGCCGGTCATGTTATAGATATTGAGACTGATCAGCGACACGTTGATACCGCCGCGAATGTCTATACCGAACCCGTATTCGTGGGTAGATGCAGGCGCTCCGATATAAACATGGTTGAGTTTATCGCCAACAAGGATACCGTTTCGAATTGTGACATTGCTACTTCCAACAATGGTAAATATCGCATAACCCGGCTTGTCATTGGCAACTTGAATCAATGTAGAACTGCCAAGATCAAAAGTGATGTTTGACGGAATCTGTATAGACTTGTCTGAAACGGAATACACCCGATCATGCTTGCCGTCCACATAATACGTGTTCTTAGCAAACTTAACCAAAGTCAATCCGTTCTGGCTTGCAGACGCCAGCGCGCGATTGATTGCCGAAACATTTGACAATGCCTTGCTTGTACTCTTAGCCACAATGCCCCAGTACCGATTGATGATTGTTCCGTCTGATGTAAATCCGTTCATATAACTTCCTTTCTTAATAAGTAACTGTAGCTTTTGCCGCCAGTACCAGTTGATCAGTTATTATATTGTTGCCAACGAATACCCCTCGTCAGCATCACAATACTTCAACAAGACTCCATCCGCATAAGACGTAGACCAAGCCTTGTTAGTGGTAAATTTATAACCATATAAAATCTGTTTGGTAACAAAGCCAACCATCAGTCGCGAATAATTTTTTGTATCGGTAGTATCTCCAGTATAAACGTTAAGTGCATCAGTGAATCTATATGTTGTCGCTTCTGTGTGATACGAAGATATTAAAACCATTGGTTCAATATATCCCTCACTAACAGCTACGTCTAAATCTTTTTCAACAGACCCGGCAAATATGAGTTTTACTGCCCCAATATTGAAAGCTGATGTATAGTTTATACCAACAAACAAAATACAGCAGAATTTCCCAACAGCGACCTGAGAGTCTAGCGTAAAAGTATTTGTACCGTTTGCAACAGCCATAACCTCCGGGCTTCCCGATGGATTGTCAGGAGTTTGAGGACATATTACACTAGCTGCCGCGCTAACAAGATCATATAAATGCGTTTTTATAGATACATTGCCCCTTGCAAAAGTAGTATATTTACTTACCGGAACAAAACCATTTGCGTCAACTGTCGCTGGTCTGTATATCAAATCAGTATATCCGTCTTGAGTTCCGTTTAGGCTTCCGTCACCATATTTCAATGTACTGGACGAGCCCGTAAGTGTTCCCAGAACACCAAGTATGGTAACACCGTCTTTAAAGTTTTCGGCAATCATTTTTGCCTGATCTGCCGCCGCAATTGAAATGCTACCAGCACCATTGTGATAACCCTGTGTAGGCACTATATTATCTGCAACAGCAGTTATAGTTGCTGTTTGAGCACCTACATTGACCATTGAACCGGTCAGTTTAACTTCGGTATCGTTTGAATAGAATGTCTTGCCAGCCAATACCTCAGAAGCAATGGCATCACCATCAAGGATAGAGTTTCCAATATAATGCGTTAAAGAATAATACTTCAACCGAAATTTGTCTAAAACCTTATTAGACAAATTACTTACAAAGGTATTTACACTTGTTGCAGATATAACGATCTGCGCTATTAACGTCTTACTTATGGATTTTATAGCAAGACCAGAAATCACAACTAATGCAGTAAGCGTTTTGCTTATAGCTTTTAACACAGAAGAAGATATGCTTATATTTGCAGTAAGATTTTTCCCGGTCTGTTTTGTTACAGAAGATGAAATGGTGACATTAGCGATCAGTTCCTTCAATATCACCTTCATTGCAACAAGTGAACCGGTTATGTTCACGCTTGCCGTTAAACTTTTAGCAGTTTGCTTAATTGCCACAGATGCTATAACGATATTAGCAATCATGGTTTTTGCAATTGCTTTTACATTACTGCTTAAAACAGAAATATTTGCAACGAGTATTTTAGCTATTTGCTTTGTGGCACTGGACGAAACAGAAACGTTAGCAGTCAGGGTTTTGGTTGTCTGCTTAACTGCACTGGAAGATATAACAACATTGGCGATAAGCTCCTTGACATACTGATGCGCGCCGGAAGAATATTCATTAACGAATGACGAAACAATACTGATGGCAGACGACAAGTATTTTGACGTTTGTTTTACCGCAGATGATGTAATAGAAACGGTTGCAGACAATGTTTTCGTGATTGCCCTTGAAATGCTTCCGGATATATTTGTTGTAGCCGTTAATATCTTGGCAATCTGTTTCACGAAAGATGATGAAACAGATACATTTGCTGTAAGATTTTTCCCTGTTTGCAATACCCTGCTAGAAGATATGGTGACATTTGCCGTAAGTTCTTTTGAATACTCGATTGTATAAGTGATGACCAACTTAGCCGGATAAGATGATCCATCCTCATACGGTCGTGCAACACGAACGGCGTTATCACTCGATCCGTCATCTTTGTGCAGTATTAAAATATCATTCCCTGATGCCCAACCAACGCGGTCAACAATTTCCTGGATAACTGTGGTAATGTCAGGAGAATCATACCATGTACCAGCAGTCCAAGACCCTACGGAATCCCAGTCAACATATGCGGTTGTCAGTGCCTTAGCCGCGTATGTTCCCGCAGAGGTCGGAGCAGTCGCATCGTCGACATTATTTCCGTAAATCCGCGAGTATACGGTTGTTCCCGTTTGATTCGTCTTTGCTAAATACTGCAGTTTTGCCGCAGTTATTGTCGCTCCAACCGGAATTGTGGCATTCAAAAAAAGCAAGTAATTGCTTACAACACTTCCCGACGATTTCCCAAAAGCAACTACGTCAGTTGCAAGAAAGGTAGAGCCGTACAAAATGCCATCGTTTGCGCCCGCGCTAATCTGAAGGGTAATTGTCGTACTCATACGGCTCCCCTTTCAATCAAATTAGGCTTGATTAAACACACTCTTTAATGTAAACGCGATAGAATCTAAAGATGATACGTTAATTGCCGAGAACGTACCATGAAACGCACATATCGCTCCGGAAAGTGTGGCTTGATTAAAAAAGCCAACTTCCGTTATAGCAAGCGCACCACCAGCAGTAATGGTATGAGTAACCTGAATTGTGTCGTCGGCAGTATTGGTCGTGGCCTTTGCCAGCGTTCCTGTTCCAGCAGTTGCGTTCGTCGGCGCGGCGGCAGTTTCCATGGCGTCATCATCAACTGCGGCTCCGGTCGCGCCCGTACCCCATGCGACGTACTTTAATACGTCGGCTGTATCTGCGAGTCCAATCAAATAAGCAATACCATTGTCTGTGAAATATGCTGCATCAGCCATTTTTCAAAATCCTCCTAATTTTATTCCAAAGAGTTACCTCTTTTGGTGTTTGTTCATGTTCTGAACCGCAAATTACCCCAAGATCAATTACCGTTCCATCTGCTTTTGTCAGAACTGCCGATACTGTACTTTTGACCATAACCTTGCCTACCTGTTCCATATTTTTCCTCCTTTATGCTACTATTGTTTTACCGCTGATATAATAATTTACGGCACTTGCTGTTCCGCTTGAGCCTTCAATTATTTCCGATGCTTCAATAATCTGATCCATGAACGGTATTGTAATTGTGTCATTACCAAGAACAGTATATCCTCCTATCACTTCCACCCCATCAAGTTTTATTGTAACTGTAGCCGCACTTGCAGTTTTGTTGCATAATGTTACCGCTTTTATTATAACATAGTCGCCAACACCAGAAGGCGCCGTGTATAACGTTGCATTGCTGTCCGACAATGTTCCAGAGCATAACCGCTTGTCCGTTGTCGTAGCCATTTACAGATACCCCCAAATACTAGAAGTGGTTGAAGGGCCAATAAGTGCCTGAACCTGAGCCAGTGTTTTTACCGTCCATGAAAAGTCTGCTCCTGCCAGAATAAAATCGTTTTCGGCAGTTCCTTCCAGCATGGAATACGTTCCATCACCAGTCTTTTTCATAAGACCAGGGGCGTCTGACAAAACCGCAATAGCATCAAGTTCGTTGGAATGATCCTGCTTGCCGTTGAAGGTTCCCCAGTCTGTACTTGACAAAGCTCCGGAAGTCGTTGAGGAAGCAAGACCAAGCTGAACCGTTCCGGTTGTATCAACGGTAATGCCGTTGGCAATGTCAGCTTTCAATATTTGTATCTGCTTGCTTAATATGTCAAGTAAGTAATTGTGTTTCTTTTGCAGTATAGTAAAATCCCTTTGCAAAGTATCTAACCGTTGTTGATCAGTCCCCTGTAAAGAACCAAATGCTTCTGTTACTTTTGCCGCATTAAATGTATTGACATTATTTTGCATTTACCTGCTCCTTCCAATCTTCCTGTAGCGCATTTCAATGCTATATATGTCCAACTGGTATACTGAAGTATTTTCCAGTTTCAATCTGAAATGATGCTGTCTGCAGATTTCGGAACCAGTGGTATAAACGGTAACGACCTTGTATTCATCATCAAGATCGCTTGTAGTAAACGCCTTTAACAATACCCAGTCATCCGCGTCATACGTGGTGGTTGTGCTGTAATAGACATTAAGAGTTGAACCGCTGTATAACCGTCTGCAAAGTATATTTATCTGCGTAAGTGTACTGTCATCGGAAACGGAGTTAGCAAATGCTTTTGTGCAAATATATGAAGTAGTATCATAGGTGGAACCCATGTATGTGCGAAGATACCATGTGGTTTCTGCTCCATCCCATTTTTCAGCAACAGCCCAAAGAGTTGAAGAACCCGGTCTGTTAAAATAATATGGATTCCATAAATAATTCAAATCCTCGTTTTCTTCTGCCAATCCTGCGCGTTTCCACCATGACCGACGTTTAATGTCAAACATATAATAGTAATGCTGTTCTATTGTAGTAGAACCCGGTGTTTCTGGATCAGTGTCTATTAATGACAATTGCCTCCCACCCATTACATATAAATTATTATTGTCTGCAATAAGATTTCCTTCATTTAATTTTATTCCACCATAGATACCATTGGATATAGAACCATTTGTGTAAATCGGGCAATTTATTGGTTTTGGATAACTGGAACCATCAAACTCAAATATTTTACTATCATAATTAAAATATGCAGTATTATTAGAAACAGCAACTCCCGTGTCAGAAGTATATGACGTTGAAATGCCAATCCCCGAAATATATTTTGAAGAACTGAAAGTATCATATGAATAACCTTGAAACACCCAAATGCTTTCTTGCGCCCAAATGAACAAAGAGTTTCCGAGTACGGCAAGGTTACCCAAATAACTTTCCTGTTCGTATGTCCAGTATCCTGCATCAGCCTGAACAAATCCGGTTACGGGAGCAATACCAATCTTGATATTATCAGCCGTTCCAGATGCCGTGTGTCCAGCGGCAGTTATGCTTGTAATACTTCCCCATGTATCCGGAGTAATGTACTTCCCTGTAATAGGCGTGTATGTTTTTGATTGAGCAACACCCAAAGAATCTGTTCCAACTACTGCAAGAGTGCCAAGAGCATCTGCCGTAACAACCGTGGTTATAGTAAACTCAAGAGGACGAGGAACGTCTGGTTGTGCGGCTATCGTGTATGCAGTAGAATTCAGCATTGCGGTACTGGTAACAATCTTATCGTCATCTTCCTCAAGTCCATACCATGAAAAAGGATCGCCAGCTTTGCACCACCATAACTTATTTGACATATCAATAGCAAATATCCGGTTATAATGTGAAACAATCTTTCTCGGGTAAAAAGGCAACGTAACGACCATTACGTTTGTATAATCATAAAGTAGTAAGGTCTTATTATTTTGCGTAGTGAAACAAACATACCGTTTTGCTTCTGTATAATACATACACATAGAAGTGATTCCAGCAGTACCAGTATGCACAAGGTTATATGCGGAAATATCTTTTATTGTTCTTGTATTTGACGTAACATTAAGATCTACTAAATCATCAATAATAGTATCATGGTCTAATTCACCATCCATTTGAACTATTATAAGATGCTCATACTTTGTAGAACCAGAATAAAAATAATCACCAATGCCGTCTACAACTTCGCCAGTGTTATACATCATTGTCTTATATTTGCTATTAGTTGCTATCGTCTGTAGACTTATAGTATCTCCGTCACTATTTGGTCTGGCATCCCACGCGTCAGAAAGTACGTTGTCATACAAAGATAAAGGATCATTATAATCATTTATCCCTAACATTGGTCTTGTCATGACGGTTTTTGTCTGACCAAAACCTGTTTTCCTATTGTACATACTACCAGCCATTTACAATACCTCTTAATGCCATTGTTTGTTATCTCTTGGCTTTCTTGGATAGACACGTTCCTTGTTCATTCTGTCCTTCCACAAAGCCGTGAGATAATTGTCATACTGCTGGTAGAACCTGTCAGCCTGGATGGTGTCAGGACTTGCGCCAACAGAAGCAAGCATATACGCTGCATAAACGGCAAGCATTTCATGAAACCTGCTGTCAAACTCAGGTGACGCGCTTGCACTGTCTGCCGACAAGTCTGTGAGATATTTGTGATAACGTATTCGAATATTATATCCAGAAGTGGCAGGAACAGGATACAGCACCATTGTCTTGCCACCAGCAGATGTGTAATTCTGCCTGAACGTGTTGGAATAACAGGTATCGTCATCCTTATATGAAGGCTCATATTTGGTGTAATTATACCGATCAGTCTGAACGCCAACTTTTATTGTATCCGCCGTACTTCCGGTAACCCATGACGAACCGGTAATGCTGGTTATTGCGGTATAAACATTGGTACTCCAGACCCTTGAATTTGCCAATGGCGTAATCGTTTCGGTAACAGTTGCGCCGTCTGAAGTGCCAACAAGTACAATAGTTCCCAAAGTGTCAGCAGTTGCAACCGTTGTAACAGTAAACGAAATCCTGCTTGCACTTGCCGGTTGATTGGCTATGGTATAAGATCCTACTTTCATATTTGTAGAAGCAACAACATAGTCAATCTCGTCAGCGTCCTTCTCTATCTCAAGATATTCAATCTGTGAAATGTCCTCAATGGTTGATGGATAGGTGTACTCATCATCATTTGCAATGGTTTCCAGTGTTTCATCAACTGCAATAAGCCCAAAACCTTCTGCTGACAGGTCTTTTTGAGCCATGTTCATGTATGTTACGACATTCGCAGACGTATCAGAGTGAGGATATAGTTTAAGAACTAAAGCCAGCAAGGCAGTAACATTCATAATATTACCTGCTTTCTACTATTGCTTTATCAACAAGGTCTAGGAATAGGCTCCCAAATGATTGCCCATAATGTACCGCCACCAGAATTGATAAAACTAAGTGTTTCATCAACGGTAACATTCTGCCACGAATCCCCTGCAATCAAAGGAATGGATTGAGTAGCGGCGGCAGTAGCGGTTGTAATGGGATTAAAATAGGTTGTAGTTCCCGTAAGGATCTGAAAAGAAACGGCTAACCCAGGCGCATTGATTCCAATATCAGCAGGAACACCAACAACAATCGTATCATTTCCAGAACCAGCATCAATAACCCAACCAGAGCCAGCAACAGCAGTTACAGTTTTAAAATACTTGGTTCCGCTTACTGTAGAACCAGCAACAGGAGTAATAACATCAGTAATTGTCCGATCAAAAATATCTGTTCCTGTAACCGTAATTATTCCTTGAGTATCGGCGGTTCCACTTGCCGTTGTAGTTACCGTGATTTTGCTTGGCCCGTATGGTTGTGCGGCAACAGTATAAGCGCCAACCTTCATATTTGTGGTTGTAACAATCCTATTGGTAACGGCGGCACTATTGATTGTGGCAGTTGGAATAATCGCTCTAACCTTCTGATTTTTACAGTCAAATACCATTTGCGTAACAGCCATGTTCTTACATCTCCTTTAATAAACTATGGGGCAGTAATCTTGGTCGAACCATAAGTATTACTGCCCCTTTCCCATGCTATTGATATGCCTAAATTGATTATATCATACAAGGCAAGACATTATGAATCGGCATAACCAATCAACCAAGTAATCGTGTCACCAACATGGCACTTGATCCAACAGTTAGCCACGCCAACACTTGGGTCAGAGGTTGTTGCACCGCCAGAGCCAGTTGCAGCAAATTTGACAAAATCAGTTGTGGAACCGTCAACAGCAATCGCCGCGCCAACGGTAGCGCCAGTGTCAACAGCAATACGCAAACCAGCATCAAGGCAGGTGACATCGGGATAAACTTCAATCATGACACCATCAAACATGGACGAAGTAACAGTTGAAGCACCTTCAATATGGAAGTGTCCTGCATTGACGGTAGTGGCTGTAAAGTTGCCAGTATTCACGTCGCACTTTGCAGACAAACCAGACATGGCAGTAACGGCACCAGTGCCATAATGCGAAACCCACGGTTGTGAACCATACAGTTGCGATACGACAGTTGTTGAACCAGCGGCAGTACCGGCATATGCGCGAGAAGCATGACCAACAGCAGTAGTTCCGCTATCGCCATCACCAGACAATGCCACTTTGCAATATGAACCAAGCAGATCATCACAATCACCGGCGCCTGCGCTGTGAAGAATATTGACAACATGTCCACATACTGTAGCACCAGGATTTGTGTTTAGAACTTGAGGAACCGAAAGTGAACCAATTTGGAACAGACCAATACCAGTTGTCGTTTCGTCAAACTCAAGTGTGATTTTTGTAGCAGCAGTTGCCGTTGTCGTACCAAGAGTAAGAACAACATCATCAAGAATAGCAGATGCACCGCCAGCGGTGTTCATTTGTGCGGCGGTTGCAGTAACTTTTGTTCCATCCTGATAAAGATAGCCATCACTGTCATAAATCAGGTTTTCCGTTCCGTTCTCGTCCATAACATAAAGGCCATAAAGATTTGCTGAAACATATTTCCAGCCAACAATTCTCGGTGTAACAGCCATATTCGTACTTCCTTTCAATTAAAAAAAGAGTGGAGCGGTTTAAAGACTCCACTCTCGTTCGATTTATTCAGTTGTTTGTCAGTATCAGCCCTGACTGGCAATAACTCCAAAGCCTGGTGATACGAAGGCAACGGCGAACTCTTCCTCACAGGTGCTTTCAGTATTCTTGTTCTTGAAGTTGAGTTCCGTCTCAATCTGCATACCACCGCGATACTGGTGAACGCAACCGGCATCGGGAATGGTCTTGTCAAGCAGGAACCACGGCGAATAGGTATCTCCTTTGGTTGTATGGTCAATGTAGTCATTGAAGATAACGCCCAAGGGTTCTTTCTTCAAACTGTTGATGGTATTGGACAGCTGATGCGCCAGCAACGCGCTTTCCAAAATCTCATAAACATCGAACTGGTTCATGGTATTGGTCAGTAAATGCGTGGCACGAGTGGGATAGCGATTGCCAGCCTGGTTCTTGATAAGGCTGAACTGGATGATACCGGCTTTCAGGTTGTCAACGGAGATAGCGCCGGTAACGAGGTTGTCATTGTACTTGCCCGGAGCATTTGACAGAGGATGAGTGCTTGAAAACACATACACAGCATCAGCCATAGCCGTAGCGAACCCGTCATTATAAGCGTCAGCAACAACCTTTTCTTTTGTTTCGATCATAGAACGAATGAGTTTCGTGCCAAACATGCCATTGACGGAAAGCGTCTGATCGTCCTTCATCTGCTTGCGAGTGGCAAACACGCCTTTGCCATACGTCTTGATGGTGATCTCGGTTTTCCAGTCTTCCGCAATGCCCTCAAAGGTATAATCATTGCCTTCAGTGTGCAACGCGGCGTTTCCAACGTCGCCTACGGTGAGATACGTGCCTACTTCCAGCGGTTGATTTACCTTGTGTACGATCTGAGGCCACTGTTGTTCCTGCGGCACTTTTGCCGCTTCGTTGAAAACAAAGTTGATACTTGCCCTTGCCTTTTTAAGATTTGTAATGTCAGAACTTCTGCCACCAGCCATTTATAATCATTCCTTTCAAATTTGCATGAATCTGCAATCAGATATACAGCAATGACCGCAAGAAACGGCCAGTAGCCACGCGCCGGGTATTGTCATATTCATTGACGAAAATCGAACCAGTTGACGTATCGTTCAGGTCAAGATACATTTCGCCTTCGGCAGAACCGTCATCAACCGCACCATCAACATAAATGTCATAGGCAATGCCAACCATAGCATCAGTGACTTCATCAACGGTACTACCCTGATACAGGTCAAACTCGAACTCCTGGTCAGGATGATACATGGTAACAATGGAACCGCTGGCACAATCCTCAACAGCAACGCCAAGAATGATGGTCGTGGTAATGCTTTCCGTAGCGGGAGCCGCACTTGTGGAACTTAGAACAAGCAACTGCCCCTTGTTGATAGCGGCACCGGCAATCCATTTCACATAGCCGTGTTTATCAGGATTTACAGGTCTAATCATTGATAATCATTCCTCTCTTTAACTATTACTTACTCACTTAGTTTGATGACATCCTCATCGGTCAGTTTTTTATGGAACCTGCCTTCAAGGTAGCTTTTAATTTTCATTTGTTCAGCATTGAGTTTCGTTCGTACAGGAGCCGCCGCAGACCTTATAGACTTGGCAACCGAATTGTCACCTGCAACAGCATCTTCTTTCAGGGCATTGATTGCACGTTTCTCTTTCTCAGTCATTTCAGAACCATACAGTCCTTTGCAAATCTGCTCTACTGTCATGACTCCTGTTTCCGATGCCCTCATGATCTTGTCCAGATCATTGTCCGCTTCGGGATACTGAGAAAGCACTTTTCTATGCTTCTTTTCAAACAACAGGACTTCAACCTGCTTTTCCAAGACCGACTGCTTGACTTCTTTTGATGCGCGTTTTGTCGCTTCCTTTTCGTCAAGACCTTCCTCATCCATGATCTGTTTTGCAAGATCCTTTACGGAATCGGCGGCGGCCTTATCTTCAAGCTTTTTCTGCAACTCTGCCTTTTCAAGATCACGTTTCTTGATCTCGTTTTTCAAAGCGCGGATTTTCCTCTGTTCCTTTGTCAGCTGTTTAGCCTTTGGCTGTTCAGGTTCATCTTCCGGTTGTTCGTCTTCCGATTCGTCCAACTCAACCGCAATGTCCTCTTCCGTATCCTCGGTTTCAGCGTCATTGTCATTGTCCGCAACATCTTCCACATCATCGTCATCAGCATCGTCAGCGTCTTCAACGTCCTCGTCATGCTTTTTCGATGGTGAAACCTCGATTGCAGACACTTCATTGTCAACAACAGAGAATTTGATTTTGTCCTGTTTTTCAGGTTTTTCAAGGTTCTTTGCCATATATATTCTCCTTCTTAACCGTCAGAAATGACGTATGTAAGGATTTCGGCTCCTTACCGGCCTTAATAAACAAAAAGCATGATTGAATCATGCTATCTGTCATCTTGAGTATATAACGCTTGTCAAGCAAATTATGAATATCGCTATGCGTTTACCTCTGCAACAACTGCTTTCTTGCGCCTGTTTGCATTGCTTACCAGTTGTTTTGCCTTGCTTGCTTCTGCCGTAGCCTTGCGCTTCTCTTCCCTTTGCTCCTGAACCGCCTCATACCTTGCCGCCTTAACAAGCGACTGCAATGTTTCCGTTTCAGACTTGCCTATAAGCCGGTAGTCTCCGTTAAGAACATTGCACTCAACCGCTTCCTGCTCCAGTTTTTCACGATTTTTCACATCGACCTTCTCAACGGGGATTTCATCAAACATGATATAAAGAATTTCATTATCAGGGAAAACCTCTGCCAACACAGTCTTGCCAAGTTCCGTTATCAAGGTAGGATCTGGCAGATAAAACGCCCTGATCTTTTCGGGAACAATCTTATCCCGGCAACCCCAGAACCCATACTCCTTGAAATAACCAAGCATCAGGCATCTTCCGCCAAGAAACTGATTAGTCTCATAGCCGAAAGCGCCAATGGCGCGAACGGACTTGTCGCCATCTGCATTGACATCATTCCATGTGTGAACCTTGCCGTTAAATGTGTTTGTAGGTATGAACATCGGGAAAACCAACTGCTTCTTGTTTTTCGGGTTAATCATACTGCTTTCTCCTTTATCCTTTTTTCAAGCCTGTAATTTGCCTGTCTTATCAACTTTTCAGCCAATGCGTCCGTAGCGATAATCAACTCATAATCCACCGTTGCAGGTGCGCGTTTTCTCAGTTCCATCAAACACCAGTCATACAGGATAACCGGATCTTCCGTAACCGTTCCGCACTTCTTGCACTTGCAAACGCCAATCAGCGAACCATCTTCCCTTTTCTTAAGTGTTCCATCCTCGTTCTTCGCACAATCAAAGTACATGGCAAGAGCTTCACAATGATTGCATACTGGATACTTCAAAATATCGAACGATGTTATTCCGCACATGGCAAGCTGTTCTATCAACGGATTGCCTTCAAAGATCTTCTTGGCAAACGCCGGATAATAATCTTTAAGTATTTTAAGAACGCCTATGGTATGTGCGTTTGACTGTGTCAAAAGGTTGTCCATTGCGTCATATCTTGTTTCCGAACTCATACTTATTCTCCCGTTATATAACTATATTACGATTGTCACCGCCAGCAACCGCAGGAACGGTTGACTGTAGGTTTTCAGGCTGAACCTGCTGTGGTTTTTGAACGGTATTGTTGTTGCCAACAGGGTTCATCCCTGTAAGCGCCTGTTGGTCGAACATGGCATTTTCCAAACTGCCCTCTTCTGTTTCAGTCCTTAGTTTGATTCCCAAAGTTTCTTCCATCAGTTCAATCCAGCGTTCAGGGGTTATGGCAGGAATGACTCCACCTTGAGCGGTCTTGAGCAACACGCCAGCAAGGCCCATGAGGATATTGTACATATCCGTCTTGCCCCTTGCAATGCCCTTGCCAATGAATACCTTTGTGTCAAAGTCAATGTCAGTATAAATCAACTCGCCTTTGTCGTCTTTTGCAAGGTCTGTCTGCTGTTTGTTCCTTTTGAAGAACTTGAAGATATTGGAACGTTTCTCAATCTTTTCCACCACATCGTTTCTTGCAGGAATGGCAGACGGCCCCTTAATCATGCTTTGAGGATCTACAAACGTTCTGGAAGCGGCATAGTCATGACCCAGGTTAGACCAGAAAGGCTTGTCCCAGTACTGCATACAAAGTTTCAGGCAATACCTGTCAGTCCATTCCATAGCCCTTGCAATGTCCGATTTCTTGTCGTTGATTCCAACCGAACCCTGCATCATCTGGCTATTGATCTGAGTTGCGGTAGCTGACACTCCCTGCTGGTTTCCCGTCATGATCTGCGCAAACCTTGTCGCTTCGGGAGCAAAGTCCCTGATCATCTGGATCATCTGGATAACCACAGGATTGATGCCCATTGCCTGAAGAACCTTGATGTTCTCGTTAGGGTTATTGCATACGGCAATATCCGCAGGGTTGCTGGTAAGCTGGTCAACGCCCATCTTGCCCTTAGGGTCTACAATGACCTTGCCTTGAGCAGAAAACCTGCAAGCAAGCTCCATTTCGTCCATCAGGTTATTCAAGCCTTCCTGCAATTTCTTCAGCAAGGTTCCGTCACCATGACCGTAAAACTGCCCTTCAACAGGCATCATCCTTGAGAAGTAAAAAGGATACTCATTCTCAACATAAGTGTAATACGGCTCTTTAGGATCTGAATATCTCAGGACAAACCCGTCACTGGTCATTTCAATCAACTGAAGATTGCCCGGTTCGTTGCTTCTTGTCCACACATGAAGCAAGATGAATGAATAACTGTCATCAAGGGATTCATCAGGGTCAGTACCCTCATAGCGGTTATAACCAATGGAAATGGCATTGCCCTTGTCCTCGCCATAAGTCCTTTTTGCCCAACCCAAAGTCTGAAAGCCTATTTCATGAATGATGTACTCTGCATACTGAATATCCTTAACGTCCTTAATTCTTCCGTCAACCATGACTGAAAGCAAAGGGCATACCGTCAGTTTGGGAAAACCAACAGGCTTTCCTTTAACAACGGCAAACCGGTTCTCCCATGCTGGAGTAATGCAGGCTGTGCCTATAAGGTCATATTTCCTTGTATAGTCCTTGAAATAATCGAGAAATCGGTTCTGACGTCTGGCAAACTCGCTTGCGGCGTCATACTGAACCATAAACTGTGACTGACCAGGATTGTTGGTTGCGTGAGAAAACTCTATTCCGCCTTCTATGATAGATGCTGTCTGACCTTCCACGCAAGGCGTAATGATCGGGAAGAAGTTGTTTGGATAGTCCTCGTCATCGGAAACGGCATCCCTCTGGCAACCATACAACTCCCAAAGCCTGTCCCAATAGTCCTTGTTTTTGGATATTTCTGCTTGACGTTGAGAGTACAAATCGCTGTAATACTTGCCCATTTCAAACTCTTCATCAGTCATCAGGTCTTGCCAAGCCTGAATACCTCGCTGATCATTCTGCTTTTCGGCATAAGTCTGAATTTCTTTGACTTCCATAATTTACTTCATCCCTTCATCTTTTGGGTGCATGGATTTGAAATACTTCATGTCGAAAAGCCCAGTATCAGGATTAATGAAAGCTCCAGCGCCCTTTTCCGACACCTCAATTATATCATGATTATCAAGAGGTTTTAGACGCTGTAGCTCCGCAAGCAAAAGATTGACCTTTTCCTCAAGACTGATGATCCTTGTGAACACGTCCTTGATGTTTATCTCGTTATCTGGCATACTTTGATCTCCTCCTCACTTCCTTCTTGAACCGGTTTTCATGCTCAAGCATATAGTTGTCTGCAACCTCTCTGTCAATCTTACCTTTTGCAACAGCTATCTCCAGTTCGCCTTTCGTCCAGTAACCCGTAATCACCTTGATTTCTGCTATCTCATAACCCACCTGCTGTTCTTTCGCCTTCAATAAGATCGACCATGCAATGACCAGATCGTCATGAGCACCAGGTTCTGCGCCCATGAAAATGTTCTTGTTCTTCTTGTCCTGCCTTGTAAACGACTGCATTTCCAGCAACGTTTCCACATCGTAATACTTATCCATGTTATGCTTTGACCATGCAATGTTATTGTCAATGATGGACTGCCTGTTACCGCTGGTAGTCCTGAACCCCAGTTTTTGCTCCATAGTATCGTGATAATCGTCCTTTGGAGACTCCCTTTGATAAATATTCTGATAACCCCATTCCTTCAGCTTGAATATGGGATAATCCGAGAAGTTCACTTCAGGTGCTATCAAGGCGTCATTGTACAGTTTCAGCAAGCCATAAACCTGTATCATGCAATGGTCTGCACTGTCAAAAGACCGGAACACGGCTACCTGCTCATCCGTGATATTATCGCAGACCTGCAAAACATACGGGTCAATGCCCTCGCCAGCGGTATCCAATGCCGCAACATAAGGATGCTTGGGATTGGGCATGAAATAAATGAGTGTTTCCCCAGTGTCGCTTTCCTCAGGATGAACCGTTGATATGACCGGCATGTCCCTGTCATCGGCAGTATACGCAAAATTGACTTTTGTTGGCGGATTATTCTGATGATAATCCTGCAAAAACTCAAGCCTTGCGGCAATCTTGTTGGCATTGAACACGGATTCTCCGGCAGTTCCAGGCAGACCAAGACATTCAGTACGGTACTTGTAAGGATTGGAATACTTCAGCCTTTCCAGTTTCGCAGCATACGCACCTGGCTTGGAATAATCGGCTGTTCCATCTTTGTTCAGCTTGAAATTCCATTTATTGTCCTTGTATGTTGAGTGATGAATCAGGCAGTCAGAAGTTACCATAACTCCTTCAACCAATGTTTCAATGGTATAAGTCCTTGTATTGGGCGTTCCGTCAAAGTTTAGGGCTGTTTTCATCCAATGAAAGATCCAGAAGGTAGCCAAAGGCGGGTTGAAGGAAACGATAACCCGGCATTTCATGCCATAAGAGCGAATGGACGTGTCCAAAGTGATCAGGTTTTCCTCAATGGGTTCCTCTGTAAGTTCTTCATACCATAAATCAGTTGCGTTCCCATGCTTGAAAGTCAATGACTTGACATTTTCAACCTTGTCCATTCCTGTAAAGATGATCTCGCTGTGAGTGACCTTGTTGTACATGCGCATATCCGGGTTTTCGCGGATATCCCAAACGCCTTCCAGATGAAACTCATAAATGACCTTGTAAATCTCGGCAAAGCACGAGTTTCTACAGTCAGTAGCCTGTTTCCTCATGGCTACGAGGTTCCTATGCTCCAATGTTGACAACTGCAACACCAATCGTTGCGCTATTACCTTTGACTTTCCGCTGCCACGGCCGCCCCAAAACACCTCATAATTAAAAATCTTATACAAATACGGATAAAACGCGGGATTGAACACATTCTCGCTGATATTTATCTCATATCTTGGGGCCATTGCCGAGGCTTTTGTCATAATCAGACTACCGTTAACAGAACCCTGTCATCTTCCAGGTGCCGGACAATGCATCTTGCAATGACGTGCCAGTCCGTTTCCCTGATGACCTCGCATGAAAGATGAACAATCTTAGTGAACCAATCGCCGGTTATTGTCCTGCAACCAATGGAAATGTTTTCGTATGGAATGATTGAAGTATAGTCCCTTTTAACCTCAACATTGGCAAAATAGCCCTTGTCCTTCATGATCTGTTCTGTAACAACCGTCTGAAACATCAGTTTATCCTTCGAGGTCATCTTCGTCATCCACCCTTTCCAAAGGCGTAACGCCCGTATCCACTACATAAGGCTGGTTCTCAACTGTAATGTTCACCTGAACCATGTTGACGCCGACTACAGGCGCGTTCTCCTTGTACTCAGGCATTCTTGCCTTCAAGCAAGCCAAAGCCACAGCATCAGCCCTGCTGTCGTTAATGGCCTTTGCCCACAGCTTGTCCTCAAGCATGCTTGCTTCCAGCTTCCTCAATGCTTCAACACAGCACACATAAACACTGTTCTTGTCGCATTCCTCTTCCCAAAGCATGGGTTGCATGGTGTCAATCTCCAAAGCCTTGCAAGCATCCTTTGTAGACAGCCCGGACATTCTCATGTTCAAATAAACGACCTGCTGAGAGGTTATCTCAACAGGTTCGCCATTAACTCCGTAAACCTCGTCAAGACCGCTTTTCAAGATCTTGCCGTTGTTCTTCCTCTTTTCATGAATCAGCATTCCATAGCGAATCAAGGCGCTGGTATAGTCAACATAATCCTCAGGATTATGCGAAACCTCAGGTTCTTTTAAAGCAATCTCAACATCTGCGTCTTTCTTAGGCCATCTTGGCATGATTCATAACCTCAGCAAAAATAAAAAGACAATCACTTGTCTTTTCCATGAATGGGAACAACCTTGTCAACTGTTACATCTTTCATGTCAACCTCAGGCAGTTCGCCTGAACGAATAACCTGCTCTATAGCCGACCTGACGCCAAGAGCCATGCCCTCATATGCCACCTGATTAGTCATCAGCGTCTGAATCTCTTTCTTCCTTTTGTCAATCGCTACAGCGCATTCGTCACGCTTTTGATAATAGCCCTTTTCCATCAGTTCCAGCTCTTGAACAATCTTCTCTTCCATCATGCTTCCCCTTCCAAATCCGATTCATTGTCAATAAATTCTTTATTCAACTTGACATATCTGAGACTTGCCTCCAACTGAATGTACCCAGCGACCATAGACATATTACAAGGGCTTGCATTGACATAACCAGTAGAATACTTCCCATCTTTATAAACCATGCCAAAAACAAAACAATCCACATTTTCGCCATTTGGCGCACGCGATATGGAATCCAATACCGCCTCGATAATTTCAGAATGCTTGTCCTCTACCTGAAATACTTTCATGATTATTCAACCCCATGAACCGGCTTGCGCTCAACTGGCTTATCTACCGGCTTTGCCACCGGCTTCCCTTTCTTTGCCATTCCCTTTCACCTCTTTCTTTCCCCTGTAATACACACAGTCAGTCCTTGTACACTTTCCATCCTCTCCCCTGAACGGACAAAACCTTATTTCTTCACATACCGCATACACCATACTTATCATTCTATACCCATGACATCCCTTGTCAATACTTTTTCCGTACATGAAAACAATATGATATCATTTTCAAGGGAATTAATATTTTGTGGGTAATACATACAGAATAAACCGGTGGCCTAATGTCACTGGTAGCCCGTGGTCATGGCCATACCATGCCATGAATCATGACATAAATAAATAACAATAGCATGATGCCCTATAGATAAATATCATGGCCATGACATAGCACAATCTGATCTGGATCTATCATGCAACATCTGCCTGGAGCTCCTTGGATACATCCATGCCTTGATCATTCATGTATCATGATGTATATAGATATCCACATCATGAGTTCATATGACCATGACATGTAATATTGAATATGACATGATATGATATTGATAATGATGATATATCATAATAGATATGCTTAGATATGATTATAAATATCACGTCATATCATATCCTGGATAAATAGACATCACATAGAATAATAGATATATCATTAATCATAATCATGATACATGAGAACATGAGATATCAATAGATATATATAGATATAATATATATATAGATAGATATCAAGGAAATCAGGAGAATTATGAACAATTTATGAACATTTAATAAAATGGCTTGACTACTTATGAATACATGATATTATTGGCTTATAGAGCATTTGAAATTATCAGATCAGGTTAAACGGGATACAGGCTAAGGCCGGGAGGAAATTATCATGAAAAAAGTTATTGATTTACGTTTAAATTATTTCGACCATAAAACCGATATGAATGACTTAATGAAACAAGAGTTTTATGCAGCAAAGAAATTTGTTTTTAGCTTGAGATATCCAGAATACTATGAAGAACAATCGTTGCCCTTAAGCCCTAAAGATCACAATGTATTTTACCCACTGGCAACCTATAGAGTAAAAACAGCTCGCGGCAATTTCAAATGGATCAATATTTATGCGCAAGGGTTAGGCGGGATGATAATAACAGATGAAATTTGACCAATAAGCCCGAAACGCCGCAAGGCGTCTGACCGTTATGCGGTCACTGATGAGGGCAACAAATACAGGAGGGCAAAATCATGAAAAAGCAATCATTCAATTTTTATCTGGTCAAAACTCAGTTTCACGGCGGCGGGTTGATTAGCCGTCACGCAACGCTTGAAGCCGCAGAGAAGGCCGCTAAAAAATGGAGCGTGCCGGGCTGCACTTGTGGTTGTTGTGATGTTGTCACGCCGGCAGAATATGAAAAGCTGCCAACTGTTCAGGCGTGCCGCTGGCCGGATATGCTCTGCCGGAAGGGATAAGAAAAGGGAGCGGTTTGCTCCGCTCCTTTTTCCTTCATTTTTCGGTTATGAGTGCGTTATCAATCCAATATATCAGCTATGATTGAATAACAGAAATGGAGTTATTATGCTAAAGAAATGGTACGCGAAAATTAACGGGTCAGCCTATGGTAAGCCTGTCGAATGGATCAGAATAGGCATTATCAAGCGGGATGACGAATTGTATGACTTAATCGCCGACAATGGCGATGACGTGAGCAATTACCGCGGATATTATAGCATTGAGTCCGCGCTGAATGCTATTGATATTCAATGGCGCGGGCGTGATTGGAATTTAACCTTCATTTAATCGCTCTTATATAATCCGATAAATTGAAAGGTGGTATATTGTCATGAAAATTTATCAGGAAATTGCATCAACGACTGAAGCATTGAAAAATTGTGTCAAATCAGGCAATGCAGAACAGGAAGACAAGCACGCGGAAACATTGCGCAAGATTGAAAAGAATTATCTGCCTTATGGATCTGGTTTCGATGCCGGCACAACTATCAATCTTGAAAAGTCCACAAGCTGCAAGATTGTCCTGCAAACATCATTTCATCATATGGATGAAAATGGATACTATGACGGATGGACTGAACACAATATCACAATCCGTCCCGCATTCAATGGCATCGATATTACCATCTCAGGCATCAACAAACGCGATATTAAATCATATATCGCGGAAACGTTTGACTATGTTTTGAATCAAGAATATGTCAAAGGAGAATAATATGAAAACATGTAAACATTGCGGATCTGAAATAATCAATGGCGTTAATGGAGCGTCATGCCTCGACAATTGTTTATCTTGCAATCCCGATCCGTATCCTTGCAAGCCGAGCAAGCTACAGGACAATAACGATTATGAATCACAAATAAATTATGATCTTGATTATTAGTCATTAGTCTGTACGTCTATCTGCTGTCATTTCATCATGATAGCAGTCAAGGCTTGACAGCCTAATAATATCATGGAGGATAAAATCATGTTACGCAAAGAGTATTTTTCAGTCAATGGGCAAGATTATCCGGTTTATTGTTTCGGTAACGATTTTAACGGCAATCCGCGCTATATAGTCCATTATTTAGATATTGGACTTGCGGATCACGTAGCATCCGAAAAGACGCGGGCTGCCGGCTTGCGCTTGTTTCACGGCAGAGCTTTTGGCGGCGGCTTTACTTTTACATCATATGATGTAAAAAGCGAATTGGCGTTTATCCTGAAAAAATTATCTGAATGAGAGGCGGATAACATGGAAAATAAACACGAATTAGATAATTTTCTTAATTATCTTGAAAAAATTGCATCCGCCGATAAAATTACGTATTCATATGCTTTCGGCAAGCGCTGGGTAAAGGTCGTCCGTCATTCAGGCGTTCAATATAGCGTATATGCTTTTATTGATCCTGAAAACGGCAATATTTATAAACCGG
>Ga0310040_1000319_pt1 | contig 47984 bp, 44 predicted proteins | sample EPASupsiteHSE623_FD_200237 | JGI IMG/M metagenome (GOLD analysis project Ga0310040, IMG submission 200237) | Bioremediated contaminated groundwater from EPA Superfund site, New Mexico - Sample HSE6-23 (v2) (version 2) | ecosystem: Environmental > Aquatic > Deep subsurface > Groundwater >...
AAAACAGAGAGAAAAAAACAGTAAAAAACGACCACAAATTCACCCCGTCCAAAAAGGAAAATCACCCGGTTTTGCTGGCTCCATTAACCCGATCATCGGTGGCTCCATTAAGGCGGTCAGTGACAACTCTTCTCAACATCCTATTCAAAAGGCTTTAAATATAATGATATTTTGGGATATTACCTGTCTGGCACACTGGTACCAGCAATATCATTTCCCGCCGGTTCACCGACAATCCTGATTGCCCTTTTGCTGCATCTGCACTATTCAATCACCAGTAGAACAAATCCATCTCAGGAGAAAACCTTCATGGCTGGCGCCATCGACATCCATACCCATGCCTTTCCCGACCCCATCGCCAAGATCGCCATCCCCGCCCTGGAGCGGGAGGGGGGGATCAAGGCCTACCTCGACGGCACGGTGGCGGGTTTGCTCGCCTCCATGGATCGCAGCGGCATCGAGCAGTCGGTGCTCTGTTCGATCGCCACCCGGCCGGAGCAGTTCGCCCCTATCCTGGAATGGTCCAAGGAGATCCGTTCGGATCGGATCGTTCCCTTTCCCTCGCTCCACCCCGAAGATCCCCAATTGCTCGAACACCTGCAGACGATCCACGACGAGGGGTTCAAAGGAGTCAAGATGCACTCCTACTATCAGGATTACTTGCTTGACGATCCCGGGTTAGACGAGCTGTACGAGAAAATGAGCGAATTGGGGACGATCCTGGTGATCCACGCCGGCTACGACATCGCCTTTCCCCGGATCCGCAAAGCCGATCCCCGGCGAATTCTCGCGGTCTGCCAACGGTTTCCCAAGCTCAAGCTGATCGCCACCCACCTGGGCGGCTGGGACGAATGGGCCGAGGTGCGCACCTTGCTCACCGGCCAGCCGATCTACATGGAACTCTCCTTTGCCCTTGATTTCCTCGATCAGAAACGCATCAGGGACATCCTGCTCGCCCATCCGCCCGAATATCTGCTGTTCGGCACCGATTCTCCCTGGACCGACCAGGCCACCACCCTCAAGATGCTGGCCAAGCTCGGCCTGCCGGACACCCTTTTCGAGCAGATCGTCAGCGGCAATGCCCGCCGGTTGCTGGGTTATGCGGGCGCCTGAGCCGGATGGGCGATGACGCCAAGGAAAGAATCAAACGCGATAAGGAGAGAATGGGCGATGAAGAAGGGACGGATTGTACTGCCAAGGATCATCGTTGCCCTGGGGTTCGTGGCGCTGCTGGCACCCTTGGCCTTTGTCGGGTGCGCCCCACAGCAACACTGGACCAAGACGGGATTGAATCAAGCCGAGTTCGATCAGGATGCCGCCCGATGCCGGCGGGAAGCCGCCAAGGCAACGTACCCCAATCCGTTTGCCGCTGATGGCGGGCAGGAACACGGTTTGGAACGTTCGGTCGCGCAGCACAACCTGTTTGAGCAATGCATGTTCGCAAAGGGATATCGGCTGGAGCGCCCCACTCCGGGGAAATAAACCTTATGAGGAGTAAAATCGACAACTTGTTTCCCGTGTTACATATACTGTCCCTGGAAATTCTGCGGAAGAATGAGTCGGGGAAGCCTGCGCCCTGACCAGAAATGATGGCACACTGGTGCCACGGCATCAGCGCTGGTAGGTGCCCATCAGTTCGGTGTCCTCCAGGACATGCCCCCGCATCGCCTTTTCCAACTCCGCCCTGGTGGGCTTGTTGAGAGGGGGGAGAACCGTGTCCAGGGCAAAGAGTCGGAAAAAATACCGATGCCGGCCGATGGGCGGACAGGGGCCGCCGTACCCGGTGCGATGCCAATCGTTGACCCCTTCCCCGGTGCCGGCGGGAAGGGTGGCCACGCCTTGCTCCAGGCCGGTGACATGGGCGGGCAGATTATAGAGTACCCAATGAATCCAGGTCATTTTGGGTGCGGCCGGGTCCGGCGCATCGGGATCGGACACCACCAGCGCTAGGCTTTTCGTTCCCGGCGGTACCCCGGCCCAATGAAGGGGCGGCGACACATCCCGTCCGTCACAAGTATGCACCGAGGGGATCTCTCCACCATGGCTAAAAGCGGCGGATGTTAGGGTCAGCGCCATGACACTACCTCCCGCGGGTTGTCCGCATCAGCGATTGCGGTCGAACAAGGTCAACTGCCATAGATTGGCAGCCACATCGTGCCGGATGATATAGACGGCGCCGTCATCGCCCCTGACCTTGAAATAGCGATGGTCGGGGGCGAGCCATTGGTCCAGGATTTCGGTCACTCCGATCTCCCGGCTCCTGAGGAAAAAGCGCCAAGGCATTGCCTCGTCACGGTCGCCGGCGGAGCACTCCACCCGGAGACCGAAGACCGGTGCGGATTCGCTCATCGGTTTAGAGGAAAGGGCTGATTCCGGTGGCGGTGCCATGCCGGAGGTAGACCTTTCCTTGTTCGTTGTGGGGCCCATTTGGTCCAACCATGCTGGTTGGCTAACGGCCTGGATATGACAGGCCCTAGGCCATCACCTTGACACTGCTTGCCTGGGGGCCTTGATCGCCTTCTTCCTGGCGGAACTGAACCGGGGTGCCGATGGCCAGGGTATCGAACGCGGCGTTGAGCACGCTGTGGCGATGAAAGTAGATCTCCTCGTCGTCCGGAGTGGTAATCTTGCCGTAGTCCTCCATGGGGGCAAGGTAGGTTATCCTGCCGGTCGGTGCCTCTTCGTGCCCCTTCACCACTCCCTTGCGCCGGCAGATTAACCCTTCCAGCTTGCGCTCGGCGGCAAGAAAGGCATCGCGCAGGGCCACATAGACATCTTCGTGGGCATGATGCCGCGCATCGGGATCCCGGTTGACTTCAAGCTTGCCCTCCGGACAGGTGATGTCAAGGCGCACCTTGAAGAGGCCCCCTTTCTGACGATGCTGCAACGGGGCTTCCACCACCACCCGGCAACTGACCATCTCCCGATACCGGTGATTGAGTTTGTCGACCCGTTTCCTGACCTCGGCCTCCACCGCTTCCGAAGGCCCCATATTGCGAAAAGTGACTTGCAAGGGCACTTGCATGGCATTCCTCCTACGCAATCAGCGGATTGTTGATCATTCCCTCGGCTCGTGTCGCGCCTTCCCGATAAACACAATATACATGGACCCCCGAGATCGCCAGGGCGGCGATATCCGCCTTTTCCCGCTCCGGCCTTACGCCAACGCCTCCCGAATCCGTCCCATGGCCTTGACTACATTGGCCTCGGAATTGAACGCTGACAGGCGAATGTAGCCCTGGCCGCATTTGCCGAAACCGGCCCCCGGCGTGCACACCACCCCGGCCTGGTTCAGGAGCAGATCGAAAAACGCCCAGGAATCGGACTTGGCCTCGATCCAGACATAGGGGGCATTGTCGCCGCCGATGGTGTGATAGCCCAGCTCGGTCATGGCCTGGCGAATGATCTTGGCATTGGCCAGGTAGCCGTCGATCAGGGCGGTGCACTGCGCCTTGCCCTCCGGCGAGTAGACCGCCTCGGCCGCCCGCTGCACCGGGTAGGAGACACCGTTGAACTTGGTGCAGTGGCGCCGGTTCCACAGGGGATGGACAGCTTGGCTGTTGCCCGCCGAGTCGAAGGCCCTGCACTCCTTGGGCACCACGGTGTAGGCGCAGCGAGTGCCGGTGAAGCCGGCGCTCTTGGAATAGCTGCGAAACTCGATCGCCACCTCGCGGGCGCCCTCGATCTCGAAAATCGAATGCGGCAAGCTCTCGTCGCGGATAAAGGCCTCGTAGGCGGCGTCGAACAGGATCAGCGCCTTCCGATCGCGGGCGAAATCGACCCACACCTTGAGCTGCTCCTTGGTGATGGTCGAGCCGGTGGGGTTGTTGGGGAAGCAAAGGTAGATCAGGTCCACCTCCTCCTTGGGCAGATCCGGGACATAGTTGTTGGCCTTGGTCGATTCGAGATAGACAAGTCCCTGGTAGCGGCCGTCCTGGAAGGCGCCGGTCCGGCCGGCCATGACGTTGGTATCGAGGTAGACCGGGTAGACCGGGTCCGGGATGGCGATTTTGGCGTCCAGGGCGAACAGTTCCTGGATGTTGCCGGTGTCGCACTTGGCGCCGTCGGAAACGAAGATCTCGTCGGCCTGGATGTCGGCGCCGCGCGCCTGGAAATCGCTCTTGGCAATGGCCTGGCGGAGAAAGTCGTAGCCCTGTTCGGGCCCGTAGCCGCGAAAGCCGGCCGTGGTGGCCATCTCGTCCACCGCCTGGTGAAAGGCGGCAATACAGGCCGGGGGCAGGGGATTGGTGACATCGCCGATGCCCAGCTTGATCACCTCGCGCTCGGGATGGGCGCCCTGGAAGGCGGTCACCCGTTTGGCGATGTCGGAAAACAGGTAAGAGGCCTGCAATTTGAGATAATGCTCGTTCACTTTCAACATGAGTGGCGTTCCTTCACGGGGGAAATCCGCCTGGGCGGCGGCATTAGAAGATGGTCGTTCTTGCAACAAGCCGCGAGAACGACGTTTCGCGCTCCGTCACATCCTGTTTTTGCAAGGCGTGACTTTTCGGTTCCTGGGCTCTTACGAAGCGATCAAAGATTGACCTTGACCCGGTCGCTGAACTCAAAACCTTCGGTGGAAAAATCGTAGTCCATGCGGCCGGCATTAAGCCGCATGTTCGGCGCCTGGATGGTCACCTTGCCCGGACTGACCAACATCTTGTCGGCATCGTCGTATTCGAGCCGTTCCGAGAGCAGCACCTGGTTCTTGGTCGGCTTGCTGACCTTGACGTGGTCGGTGAGGATCAGGTGCCGTTTATCGATGAAATAGACGCCCTGGCGGCTCTCGATATTGATCGGTTCCTTTTCGGCGCCGATGTACATGGCACTGACGCCTTCCATCTCGATTTCGTGCTCGCGCTCGCCGGTGGAGGCGCGCTCGGCGTCGATCTGCCACTCCTCCTTGCCGCTGCTGGTCATGGTGATGGCCACCGCATCCATGATGAAATTCTGGATGGGGGTGTCCTCCTGCGGCTGGACCAGCTTGGGATTGTAGCCGCCCCGGGGGGTGAGAAAGTCGGCCAGCGGCGGCTGCCACAGGGGGCTGGCAAGGAAAAAAAGCAGTGGCACCAGCCAGAGGAGGTTGCGGGGATTCTTGATCATCGGTCGAACTTGGCCTGCATCCGGGTCAGGTTGCCCTGGGCCTCGAGGATGAGATCGCAGATCTCCCGGACCGCGCCCCGACCGCCCTCGCGCTCGGCAATGTAATGGACCCGCTGCCGGATCTCGGCCACCGCGTTGGCCGGGGCAGCGGCAAAACCGACCCGGTTGAGCAGCGGCAGATCCATGAGGTCGTCGCCCATGTACCCGGTCTGCGGCGGCCGCAGGCCGGTTTGCTTGAGGATGGCCTCGTAGGCGGTGAGTTTGTCCTGCTGGCCCTGGACCACATGGGCCAGCTTGAGATCACGGGCGCGCCGTTCCACGGCCTCGGAACTGCGGGCGGTGATGATCCCCACCGCCACCCCGCTCTCCTGCAGGAGTTTGATCCCCAACCCGTCCTGGGTGTTGAAGCTCTTGGCCTCGCCGCCGCCGGAAAGATAGGTGATGGCGCCGTCGGTGAGCACGCCGTCAACATCGAGCAAGAGCAGTTTGACTTGCCGGGCCTGGGGTAGGGCGGCCATCCAGGCGGTGCTGCGTTCCAGCGGCCGGTTGCGGGCCATGGCCCGGTTGCGCAACGCCTCGGTCAGTTCGCAGTCGGTGGGGTATGCCCCCCCCGGTATGCCACAACCGTTTAAATGTTGGTCCGATGAGGGTGCCATGCCGGAGTGCAGGTCTTTCATTGTTCGTTGTAGCCGGCCAATCTGGTCCAGCCGTGCTGGTTATCAGGCATCGATCACCCCGGCCACCGCCTGCCGCACCGCCAAGAGCTGCTTGAGCAGGGGCTCCACCTCGACCAGGGGCAGGGAATTGGGCCCGTCGCACAGGGCCTTGTCCGGGTCGGGATGGACCTCCAGGAACAGGCCGTCGATGCCCACCGCCATCGCCGCCCGTGCCAGCGGTGGAATGAACTCGCGCTGGCCGCCGGAGCTGCCGCCGGCGCCGCCGGGCAGTTGCACCGAATGAGTGGCGTCATAGATCACCGGAAAACCGAAGGAGCGCATCACCGGCAGGGAGCGCATGTCCACCACCAGGTTGTTGTAACCGAAACTGGCACCGCGCTCGGTGAGCAGGATCCGCTCGTTGCCGGCACCGCGCACCTTGCCCACCGCGTGGGCCATGTCCCAGGGCGAGACGAACTGGCCCTTCTTGACGTTGACCACCTTGCCGGTGCGGGCGGCGGCCACCAGCAGATCGGTCTGGCGGCAGAGAAAGGCCGGGATCTGGAGGATATCGAGCACATCGGCGGCCATTTCCGCCTGGGCCGGCTCATGGATGTCGGAGACCACCGGCACACGGACCTCGTCGCGCAGCCGACCGAGAATCCGCAACCCCTTTTCCGCCCCCGGTCCGCGGAAGGAGGTGAGCGAGGTGCGGTTGGCCTTGTCGAAGGAGGCCTTGAACACGTAGGAGATGCCCAGCCGTTCGGCGATCGCCTTCATTTCGCGGGCAATCTCCCAGGCGAGCTCGCCGCTCTCCAGCACGCAGGGTCCGGCCAGGAGCAACAGCGGTGCCCCCGGCCCGATGACGATCGGTCCCGCCGGGGTGGTGGTCAGTTCGACGGTCTTGATCATCTTACGCCTTGCTGCCTTTGCCGTGGGTGATGGCCGCCTTGATGAAATCGCGGAACAGGGGGTGGGGCTGCATCGGTTTGGACTGGAATTCCGGGTGGAACTGGCAGCCGAGGAACCAGGGATGACCGGCCAGTTCGACGATCTCCACCAGGGTGCCGTCCGGCGAGGTGCCGCTGACGATCAGCCCGGCCTCTTCCAGTTGCCCCCGATAGGCGTTGTTGAACTCGTAGCGGTGACGGTGCCGCTCGCTGATGGTTTCCTGCCCATAGGCGGCGGCGGCCAGGGTGCCGGGCTTGAGGGTGCAGGGGTAGGCGCCGAGTCGCAGGGTGCCGCCCATGTCGGAATTCTGGTCGCGACGCTCGATCTTGCCGGTGCGGAAGTCGAACCACTCGGTCATCAGGTAGATTACCGGATGGGGCGTGGCCACGTTGAACTCCATCGAATGCGCCCCCTCGATTTTGGCGATGTTGCGGGCAAACTCGACCACCGCCAGTTGCATGCCCAGGCAGATGCCGAAGAAGGGGAGGCCCCGTTCGCGGGCAAAGGTCACCGCCCGGATCTTGCCTTCCATGCCCCGGCTGCCGAAGCCGCCGGGCACCAGGATGGCGTCGCAGTTGTCGAGCTTCTCCAGGTCGGTGCCGTCCTCCAGGTTTTCGGCGCTGATATACTGCAAGGCCACCTTGGTCTCGTTGGCGATGCCGCCGTGGATCAGGGCCTCGTGCAGACTCTTGTAGGATTCCTTCAGGTCGACGTACTTGCCGGTGATGCCGATGGTCACCGTGGACTTGGGGTTCTTGATCCTCCGCACCAGCCGCTCCCAGGGCTCGATGTTCGGCGCTCCGGTCCAGATCCCCAGTTTTTCGAGAATGCGGTCGTCCGCCCCTTCTCTGTGCAGCCGCAGCGGCAATTCGTAGATACTTTCGACATCCACGGCGGAAATGACTGCATTGGCGTCGACATTGCAGAAGAGGGCGATTTTCTTTTTCAATTCATCGGTGAGCGGCGACTCGGTCCGGCACATGAGGATATCCGGCTGGATGCCCGAGGCCAGCAACTCCTTGACCGAGTGCTGGGTCGGCTTGGTCTTGACCTCGCCGGCGGTCCTGATGTAGGGCACCAGGGTCAGATGGATGAACAGGGTGTATTCCCGACCCAGGTCGGTGCGCAACTGCCGAATGGCCTCGATGAAGGGCAGGCTCTCGATGTCGCCCACCGTGCCGCCGATCTCGATGATCGCCACGTCGGCGCAGCCGTCCAACTGGACGATCGCCTCCTTGATCTCGTCGGTGATGTGAGGAATGACCTGGACCGTGCCGCCCAGGTACTCGCCGCGCCGCTCCTTCATGATCACCGAGTAGTAGATCCGGCCGGAGGTGTAGTTGTTCTTCTGGCCCATGACCGCGCTGGTGTAGCGCTCGTAGTGTCCCATGTCGAGGTCGGTCTCGGCACCGTCGTTGGTGACGTAGACCTCGCCGTGCTGGAAGGGGTTCATGGTCCCGGGATCGACGTTGATGTAGGGGTCGAGCTTCTGAAAGGTGACGGTCAGCCCGCGGGATTCGAGCAGGCTTCCGATGGAGGCGGCGGACAACCCCTTGCCGAGCGAGGAAAGGACGCCACCGGTGATAAAAATGAACTTGGTTTTTTTACTCAAGGAAGCCTTCATACCGTTTACCTTTCTGGGCAGGGGAAAAAAAGAGGGAGGCGGCCGGGAGCCGCCTAGCATGTGATTGGAAGGAAAATATACACGATCCCCCCCTGCTTTACAAGCCCGGCCTCCCCGGAAACCTCAGACAAAACCTTTTGATTTCTTAAGAAAAGATGAAAAAACCACCGCGCATTGCCGGGGTTTTTTTCACCGGCCGGGTCCGTTCCACAAACACCGGGTCAGGTCGATCACTTCCCGGTGCTGCTCAGGGGTCAAGGGGGTGAAAGGGGAGTTGTCGTAGGTGGTGTCGCGGTTCTCCACCACCAGGACCTTGGCGTCCGGACTCAAGGTGTGGGTGTGCCAGACCGCCTGCTTGACGGTATAGACCAGGCCGGGTCGGAGGTCCTCGGCATGGATCCGGGTGACGGTCTCGTCGCCTTCGCCGACAAACAGAAGACAACGCCCCGCCAGGAGGACAAAGACCTCGTCGGTCTCGTTGTGACGCTGCATCCGGGAGAGGTTGGGCGGCAACAGGTCCGGACTGTAATTGAGGATGGCCACCCGCCAACTCCCGAAATCGACCAGGGGTTGGTAACCGACACCGGTATGCGACTGAATTTTCAACAAGTTATCATTCATTTTCCTCTTCCTTGGCAATATGGCGATTGGATGCTTTCTATACCAAGCCCCAACGGGATGAACAAGAAAATGAGGCAAGAAACCTCCCGGAAGAGGGGGGAGAGAATTTGGGTTTTTCTTGACGCATCACTGGGTTGCAGGTATACATCGGCTATTGTTATTCCATTCTTCCATCTTTTTTCGCGAGGTCGACCCATGCCTACATATTCCCGTCTTTTCCTTGCAACGACACTTGCCTGCGCGGTCCTCCTCCTGGGCGGCTGCGGCCCGAAACCGGTTTCCCCGTATGCGGGCGGCGGCGGCAATGCCTCCGACACCAACGGCAGCCGGATGGGGAACATCACCGAGGAGACCGGACCGGGAACCGAAGGACTCGACTCCACGGGTCGGGGCGGCGCGGGCAGTCTTGCCGGCAATGCCGATTCGCAGAGCGACGCCTACAAACGCGAGCACGGTCGCTGCTCGCCTGAATTCAAGCCGATCTATTTCGATTACGATCAATCCAAGATCAAGAGCGATCAGATCCCGACCATGGAGCACAACGGCTCCTATCTGAAACACAATTCGTCCGCCCGGGTGCTGATCGAAGGCAACACCGACAACCGGGGCACCAACGAATACAACCTGGCCCTGGGTGAGCGGCGCGCCATGAGTGCCAAAAAATACCTGCGCGAATTCGGCATCGAGGACAGCCGCATCCGCACCGTCAGCTACGGTGAGGAACGGCCGTTGTTCAACGGTTCCAGCGAAGACGACTACGCCCACAACCGACGCGACGACTTCATCCTCGAATAGCCTACCTGTCACGCCAACGGGTCAACCTCCCGGTTGACCCGTTGTTCCTTGTCCCCCCTCTTCTCCCCCTTCCCGAAACCTTTCCTTTTCTCCTCTCTATTAGTAGCGCTTCCCCCGATTTCTCTCTCTTTTTTCCTTGACTTGAAAATAATTATTAACTACATTTAGGAAAATTTTTCACGAGAGCGACCATGAATCGATTCCTGCGCATGACCCATCAACGCGAGATCATCCTCGACGAGTTACGCCGAACCAAGACCCATCCCACGGCCGACGAGCTCTATGAGCGGATTAAAAAGAGATTGCCGCGGGTCAGCCTGGCCACGGTCTACCGGAATCTGGAAATCCTTTCCGAAGCCGGGTTGATCAAAAAACTGGAGATCAGCGGTCGGCAGAAACGGTTCGATTGGGATCCGGATGAGCACGACCATGTGTTTTGCATCCACTGTCAACGGGTCGACGACATCGCCACCGCCGCCCCCACCCCGCAGATCGAACCGATGCAGGAGAAAGGATACCGGATCACCGGCCGCAGGATCGAGTTTTTCGGCCTCTGCCCCAAATGCCTGAAACACCACAACGCCCAACAATCCACAGGAGAACGCACTATGGCTTGTCCGTCATGCCAAACGACCACCTTGAACGACACCCAGCGGCAAGTGCTCGCGGCGCTGGCCCAAAGCCCGGAAGCTTGCGGCAGCAAGGAGCTGGCCGCCGCAACCGGCTTGGAATCCAAGCAGATCGCCTGCCAGATCACCGCCCTCAAGAACAAGGGCTATGTCAGCAGTCCGGCCCGATGCAAATACGAAATCACCGAGCAAGGCAAGGATCTGCTCGGATAACCCCGCATAAACCTAACCAGCAACAGATCCACTGGCCGCAAGGAGGGCCGTCCATGAGCTTTTTAGTCACCCAACCGGCGCCGGATTTCACCGCCACCGCCGTCATGCCCGACAATTCCATGAAACCGGATTTCAAACTCTCCGATTACCGGGGCAAATACGTGATCCTTTTCTTTTATCCCCTGGATTTCACCTTTGTCTGCCCCTCCGAGATCCTGGCCTTCGACAAGGCCTTGCCCGCCTTCAAGGCCAAGAACTGCGAAATCATCGGCATCTCCATCGACTCGCAGTTTTCCCATTGGGCCTGGAAGAACACCCCGATCAAACAGGGCGGCATCGGCAATATTCAGTATCCGCTGGTGGCCGATCTCGACAAGAGCATCTCCCGCCAGTACGGCGTCCTGCTTGACGCCGGCATCGCCCTGCGCGGCACCTTCCTTATCGATCGCGACGGCGTGGTCCGCCACGCGGTGGTCAACGACCTGCCCCTGGGACGCAATACCGACGAGGCCCTGCGCATGGTCGACGCCCTCCAGTTCCACGAGCAATACGGCGACGTCTGTCCGGCCAATTGGGAAGAGGGCAAGGAGGCCATGAAGCCTACCGCTGCCGGGGTCGCCGAGTATCTCGACAAGCACCACAACTGATCCTCCGAAACCCCGCCGGGCAAAACAGGGAAAGATGACACTTTGTCCCTTTCGAAGCCGAACAAGATGATTTATTGTTTGGCCACGTTATGCCGGTGTCAAAGGCGGGAATCCGGAGAGGGTTCCCGCTCCCCAATCCCCCAAGGATTCCATCGATCTACGAGGAGAATAGGTAATGACCAAGAAAAACGAAGTGTATAAGTGCGCGCTCTGCGGCAATATTGTCGAAGTTCTTCATGTCGGAGCCGGCGAACTGGTCTGCTGCGGCCAACCCATGGTCCTGATGACCGAAAATACCGTCGATGCGGCCAAGGAAAAGCATGTGCCGGTGATCACCAAGGTGGCCGAAGGCTACCACGTGGCCGTTGGCGCGGTTCCCCACCCCATGGAAGAAAAACACTGGATCGAGTTCATCGAACTGATCGCCGACGGCAAGGTGTATCGTCAGAATCTCAATCCCGGCGAGGCCCCCGAGGCAACCTTCTGCATCAAGGCGGACCAGGTGTCCGCCCGTGAGTACTGCAACCTCCACGGACTGTGGAAAGCCTGATTCAAACCAGCATGGCTGGACCCAATGGGCCGGTCACAACGAACAATGAAAATCAGCTCGTCCGACGAAACGATTTTTCATATAAAAAAAACACGAGAGGAAACCCGATGAAAAAATACACCTGTATCGTTTGTGGATATGAATATGACCCCGCCAAAGGCGATCCCGATAACGGGGTCGCGGCCGGTACCGCTTTTGAAGATATTCCCGATGATTGGACCTGTCCGGTGTGCGGGGCGGGCAAGGACCAATTCGAAGAGGCCTGAACACTTCCCCCTCCCCCGAAGATCACGGGGGAGGGGGATCGCGTCCGACCGAAAAACGATGCCTGCCTTCCCACCGCGCCCTTGTGAGTGCAATCCGCTGCCCCGACCGGTCTCTCCGTCCGTCACCCGACACCTTTCCGAATCCCGACGCGAAACCTCGCAAGGGCTCCTTTCCGGCAGACCTGATCACCCCTTGTTGCCGATGTCACGCCCACCCGGTACGGAAATCGACACGAGCACAGGAAGGCATGCCGTCATGGCGGACTGTAGGGAACAAGGCTCCACTTCATTCACCTTTTACTCTGCCTATCGTGCAGGAGGATGTACTTCATGAAGACCATTGAACTGGCCGAAAATGTCTACTGGGTGGGCGCCGTCGACTGGACTATCCGCGATTTCCACGGCTATTCCACTGACCGCGGCACCACCTACAATGCCTTTCTCATCATCGACGAGAAGGTCACCCTGATCGATACGGTCAAGAAACCCTATAAGGGCGAACTGTTGCACCGGATTCGCAACATCATCGATCCGAAAAAAATCGATTACCTGGTGGTCAACCATGTGGAAATGGACCACTCCGGCTCGTTGCCCGAAATCATCGAGGCGATCAATCCCGAGAAAGTCATCTGCTCGAAAATGGGGCACAAGGCCCTGCTCCAACACTTCCATTGTCCGGATTGGCCCTATCATGTGGTCAACGCCGGCGAAGAGATCAGCCTGGGCAAGCGCACCTTGAGTTTTCTCGAAACCCGGATGCTGCACTGGCCGGATTCGATGTTCACCTACCTCAAGGAAAACCAGATCCTGTTCACCAGCGATGCCTTCGGCGAGCACCTGGCCACCAGCGAGCGGTTCGACGACGAGGTCAACCAGGATGTGCTCATGCACGAGGCGGCTAAGTATTACGCCAACATCCTCACCCTCTATTCGCCGCTGGTGAAAAAACTGCTGGCCAAGGTCCAGGAAATGCAGCTGCCGATCAAGATGCTGGCCCCGGATCACGGCGTGGTCTGGCGCTCCAATCCCGGCAAGATCATCGACGCCTATTCCCGGTGGTGCGTCCACCAGGGCAACGGCCGGGCCCTGGTCATCTACGACACCATGTGGGAATCAACCAAGAAGATGGCCAAGGCGGTGGCCGAGGGATTGCACGAGGCCGGGGTCGAATACAAGCTGCTCGACCTGGCGGTCAACCATCGCAGCGATGTCATGACCGAGGTGCTGGAAGCCAGCGCCCTGGTCCTGGGTTCGTCGACCCTCAACAACGGCATGCTGCCGCGGATGGCCGATTTTCTCATGTACATGCGCGGCCTGCGGCCCACCAACAAAGTCGGGGCTGCCTTCGGCTCCTACGGCTGGTCGGGCGAGGCGGTCAAGATGATGAACGAAGTCCTCAAGGAAATGAACATCATCCTCTGTCATGAAGGCGTGAAGGTACCCTATGTGCCCGAGCATGAGCAACTGGCCGTGTGCACGGAACTGGGGCGGACGGTGGGCAAGGCGATGCAGGCCCTGCTAGCCGGCGAGAAGGTCGAATCGGTGGTCTGATTCGCTATTGAAATTGTTTTGAACTGGCCCGGTATTCCCATACGGAATGCCGGGCTTTTTTATTGGGTTAGGCGAGGACAGAAGGCCATCTGTTCCGCAAGGGGGACCTTATTCTTCGCTGCAAGGGGTGGCGAGGATGTTCTCGTACATCCGCCGCACCACCTCTTCGGCCGGCAGGCCGGTGGAATCGATGGTCAGGGCGTCGGGAGCGGCCTTGAGCGGGGCGAGGGGCCGTTCCCGGTCGTCCCGGTCCCGCTGGACGATCTGGGCGAGCAGATGTTGCTCGTCAACCTGCTCCCCCTTGCTCCGGAGCTGTTCCGCCCGCCGATGGGCCCGCACCTCCGGGCTGGCGTCGAGGAAGAATTTCCAGGCCGCTTCGGGGAAGACCACGGTGCCGGTATCGCGGCCTTCGGCCACGATCCGGCCGCACGCGCCGATCTCCTGCTGGAGCCGGGTCAGGGTGGATCGCACCAGGGGCAGGGCCGAGACCTTGGAAGCCAGCATGCCCATTTCCAGGGTGCGGAGCAACTGCCCCACCTCCCGGCCGTCGACCAGCACCCGGACATCGTCCTCGCCCGGTGCCGGCGGCAGCAGTTCGATGCGGACCGCGGCCAGCACCGCTGCCAATTGGTCGTGGTCAGCGGGATCGATGCCTTTTTCCCGGCACTGATAGGCCACGGCCCGGTACATCGCCCCGGTATCGAGGTAGGTGAAGCGGAGTTTGGCGGCCAGGGCCCGCGACACCGTGGACTTGCCGCCCCCGGACGGGCCGTCGATGGTGACGATCCGTTGTTTAGCCGCGGCCATAGCCCAGATCCCGCAGACACCCGCCCAGGGCGGTCACGAACCGTTGGTTCTCCTCGGCCGTGCCCACGGTGATGCGGATGAACTCCGGATAGCCGTAGGCCTTCATCGAGCGGACAATCACCCCCTGGTAGAGCATGGCCTCGTACAGCCGGGTGGCGTCGCCGCAGACGTCGATGAGGAAAAAATTGGTGTGGGAAGGGTAGGGGATGCAGCCGAGTTCGGTCACGGCCGCGCTCAACCAGGCCCTCCCCTCGGCAGTGCCGCCCAGGGTTTTGTCGTAATGGTCCGTATCGGCCAACGCGGCCAGGGCGCCGGCCTGGGCCGGCAGGTTGATATTGAACGGCTGCCGCACCCGGTGCAAGAGGGCGGCCACCTCCCGGGGCATGACCCCGAATCCGACCCGCAGACCGGCCAGGCCGAAGGCCTTGGAAAAGGTGCGCAGGGATACCACCGCCGGAATTCCCTCGGGCTGCCGAATGTACCCGAGGATATCGATGCGCTCTTCCGGATCAACGAAATCGACGTAGGCCTCGTCGATCACCACGATCACCGATTCCGGCAAGCCCCGGAGAAAACGGTCAAAGGTCGCCCGCTCGATCAGGGTGCCGGTGGGGTTGTTGGGATTGTCGATGAAAATCAACCGGGTACGGTCGGTGACCGCCGCACGGATCGCCTCCAGGTCATGGTGCATTTCCCGCAAGGGGATGACCACGTTGTCGCCGCCGCGTACCTGGACGAACTTCTGGTACATCAGGAAGGAGGGGTGGCTGGTGATGACCGCATCACCGGTGGCGACAAAGGCCTTGACCAGGAATTCGATCACCTCGTTGGAGCCGTTGCCGAGCACGATTTCCGCAGGCTCAGCACCCATCCAGCGGGCCACGGCCTCGGTGAGGTAGTAGCTGGAGCCGTCGGGGTAGCGGTGCAGGTTCCCGAGCATGGCGCCGATGGCCGCCACCGCCTTGGGCGACGGCCCCCAGGGGTTTTCGTTGGAGGCCAGCTTGATGGCGTTGGTCACCCCGTATTCCCGCTCCAGCTCATCCATGGGTTTGCCGGGCGGGTAGGGGACGATGGCGGCGATGTGTTGGGGTACAGGAAGGCGCATGATCAGGTAATGACCGGTTTTTTTCCTGCAACGCCGGCACGTTGTTCAAGGTTGTAGGCAGCGCGCAACAGCACGGCCTCGTTGAAATGGGCCGCCTGCAGCTGCATGCCGATGGGCAGGCCCTCGCTATTGAAGCCGCAGGGCACCGACATGCCGGGGATCCCGGCCAGGTTGGCGGAGAGGGTCAGGATATCTGAGAGATACATCGCCAACGGGTCGTCGGCCTTGTCCCCGATCTTCCAGGCCGGGGTCGGGGTCACCGGCGAGACCATCAGGTCGCAGGCCCCAAAGGCCTTGGCGAAATCCTCCTTGATCAGGGTGCGGACCTGGGAGGCCTTTTTGTAGAAGGCGTCGTAATAGCCCGAGGAAAGGGCATAGGTGCCGATGAGAATCCGCCGTTTGACCTCGTCGCCGAACCCCTGGGACCGGGTCCGGTTGTACATCTCGATCAGGGAGTCGGCGGTGCGGTCGCGAAAGCCGTAGCGGACGCCGTCGAAACGGGCCAGGTTGGAGCTGGCCTCAGCCGGGGCGATCAGGTAGTAGACGGCGACGCAGTAGTCGGTGTGCGGCAGGGTGACTTCGACGATCTCGGCCCCGGCCTCGCGGAGCATGTCGATGCCGGCGCGGACCGTCCGGTCGACCTCGGGATCGAGTCCCTGGCCGAAATACTCCCGGGGGATCCCGATTTTGATGCCCTTGAGGCCATCCTGCAAGGCTTCAGTGTAATCGGGAACCGGCCGGGCGATGGAGGTCGAATCCAAGGGATCGTGGCCACAGATGGCGTTCATCAGCAGGGCGCAGTCGCGCACGTCCTTGGTCAGGGGACCGACCTGGTCCAGCGACGAGGCAAAGGCCACCAGGCCGTAGCGCGACACCCGGCCGTAGGTGGGCTTCATGCCCACGGTGCCGCAGAGCGAGGCCGGTTGGCGGATCGAACCGCCGGTGTCGGAGCCCAGCGCGGCAAAACACTCGTCGGCGGCCACGGCCGCGGCGGAACCGCCGCTGGAACCGCCGGCCACATAGCCGAGCTTCCAGGGATTGTGCGGCACCTGGAAGGCGCAGTTTTCGCTGGTCGAGCCCATGGCGAATTCGTCCATGGCCAGCTTGCCCAGGAGCACCGACCCGGCCTGGGCCAGTTTGGTCACCGCCGTGGCATTATAGGGGGCGGTAAAATGTTCCAGGATGCGGGAGCCGCAGGTGGTGGGCATCGAGGTGGTGCACAACACATCCTTCACGGCCACCGGGACGCCGCAGAGCGGGCCGGCCTGGCCGTGCTTTCGCCGGGTGTCGGCCTGCTCCGCTTGGCGGAGCGCGCCTTCGCGATCCAGGGCCAGATAGGCCTGCACCTTGGGTTCCACGGCCTCGATCCGATCCAGCACCGACTCGGTAAGGGCCACCGAACTGACCTCGCCGGCGTCGAGCATCCGCAACGCTTCGTGGAGGGTCAACGAGTAGTGTTTCATGTTTGATTCTGCCGGAAGAAAAAGAGGAAGACCAGGATCAGCCGATGACCCTGGGGACCACAAAGGCTTCGCCGTTCTGCTCGGGTCCGTTGGCCAGCGCCAGTTCACGGGGGAGCGAGGCGCGCACTGCATCGTCGCGAAAGGCGTTGACCACCTGTTGGGTGTGGGTGGTGACGGCCACGCCGGCGGTGTCCAACTCGTCGAGCTTGGCCACATAGGAAAGGATGGCGTCGAGCTGGCCGGTCATCCGGTCCACCTCGGCATCGGTCAAATCGAGACGGGCCAGTTTGGCCACGTGCCGCACTTCTTCTCTGGTTATCTTCATGGATTGTCTGAAAGGGAAAAACGGAAGAGACAGCAGCGGTTGTCCGCAAACACACCGCTAGTGTTTATACAGCGAACGGGCGGAAAGAACAACCCCCGCAAAGATTTCGACCAACTCGGGATCGAACTGGGCGCCGGCGCAACGGCGCAGCTCGCCCACCGCTTCGGGGGAGGTGAGATTGCGCCGATAATTGCGGCGCGAGGTCATGGCGTCGTAACTGTCGGCAATGGTGATGATCCGGGTCAGGGTATCCAGCTCGTTGCCGCCGATGCCGTCGGGGTAGCCGGAGCCGTCGAGTTTCTCGTGGTGATGGCGAATGATGTCGCGTTCCCGGTCCATGAAGGTCAGGGGTTCGATGATGCTGGCCCCGATCTCCGGATGTTTCTTGATCAACTCCCACTCTTCCGGAGTCAGGGACCCCGCCTTCTGGATACAGGACAGATCGATCACCAGCTTGCCGATGTCGTGGAACTGCGAGGCTCGCCGCAACACCATGATATCGTCGTTGCCCAGGCAGGCGGCCTGCCCCAGGAGCAGGGCCAGTTCCGTCACCCTTCTGGTGTGCCCGGCGGTGTAGCCGTCCTTTTCTTCCATGGCGGTTTGCAGGCTCGACATGATCTGGACGGTGGCTTTCTCCAGATGGTCGCTGTACTGCTCCAGCAGGAGATTTTTTTCGGCCAATTCGTGGGTTTTCGCCTGGACCTCGATTTCCAGCTGCTTCTTGTAGGCCTTTTCCTGAAGAAGAAAATGACGCTTTTCCGCGGCCTGCTTGACCTTGACATGAAACAGTTCGATGTCGGCAATGGGCTTGGTGAGAAAATCGTAGGCCCCGAGATGAATGGCCTTGACCGCGTAATCCATGGAACCCGCGCCGGTGAGAAACAGGACCGGGATATCGACCTTCTGCTGATTCAACCGCTCCAGGGTCTCAAAGCCGTCCATATCCGGCATGTTGATGTCGAGAACGATGACGTCGAACTCATCCGATACCTGTTCCAGCACCTGTCGGCCGGATTCCACGGCAACAACATCGTGGTGAAACATGTTGAGAATTTTCTGGATCGCTGATCGAACCAGGGTGTCATCGTCCGCTATCAGAATCTTCGAACCCATATCCTTTCCAACAGGCAACATGCAAGAACCACCTTGTGGCTTTCACATTCTCTCCAGCCGACACTTTCCCGATGAGTAGTTTCTCATAAATGGACAACGAAAAAAAGTATTATTCCGTCGCCCGATGCATTTGCTTACCAAGGCCCACAGTCTTTCACCCAACGCACGGCCTGCTCGATATCGGCGGACTCACCCCGGGCGGTACGAAACCGTTGCAGATCACCGGGCGACAGCCAGACCGGATGATCGGTGGCCAGGGGTGCCCCGCGCAGCTCGCTCACCACGGCCAACACGCCTTTGTGCATATTTTCAACGCTATACCCCCCTTCCAGGGTAAACAAGAGTTTGCCCTGACACAACTCTGTCGCCAGATCGACCAGGACCCTGGTCATATAGGCGATGCCCGCGGCCGTGACCCGCTGCAACCCGATCGGATCGCCGGCCATCAGGTCAAAACCGCAGGAAACGAGAATGAGCTGAGGACGATAGGCTCGGGCCAGGGGGATAAATATTTCATTGTAGATCCGGGCATAGCCCATGTCGCCGTGGCCGCTGCCCAGCGGAATGTTCACCGTGTATCCCTGTCCGCGGCCGGCGCCGGATTCGGGGAGGGCACCGGTTCCCGGATAGAAGGGGTATTGATGGGTTGAACAGTACAGCACCTTGTCGGTGCGATAGAAACTCTTTTGGGTCCCGTTGCCGTGATGGAGATCCCAGTCCACGATCAGGATGCGCTCCAACTTCAAATGACGGATCGCCCATTTGGCGGCCACGGCGATATTGTTGAACAGGCAAAATCCCATGGCCCGGTCGGGTTCGGCGTGATGTCCGGGAGGCCGGACCAGGCAGAAGCCGTTGTCGATTTCGCCGCGCTGCAGGCGGCTGATGCCGTCGATGACCGCACCGGCGGCCATCCGGGCCGCTTCGAAGGAATTGGCCGAGGTTCGGGTATCGGCATCGAGAAAGGCGGCGACGTGGTGCGCGGTGGCGGCAACCTCCCGGACCAGTTCCGGATGATGGTTGAGCCGGATCGAGGTCAGGCTCGCCTCGGCAAAGGAGGGAAAGAGGAGTTGGGCCGCTAGCTCGGGCCGTTCCAGTTCCCGATAGACGCCGCGAAGCCGGTCGGCCGATTCGAGATGGTCCCTGCCGGTGTCGTGGGCCAGGAAAAGAGGATGTTTATAGACCGCGGTCCGGCGCATGCGTCCTCCTGGGCCAAGTCAGTATTTCCCGTTCGGTGATGACCATATCCATCGGGACATCGTGGTCCAGGGCCGGTATTCGCTCCACCATCTGGCAGGAAAAGGCCAGACCGATCCGGATGGCCTGGGGAGCCAGGGCGAGAAATCGATCGTAAAACCCCAGCCCGTACCCGAGACGATGGCCAGTGCGGTCAAAAACCGCTCCTGGGATCACCGCCACCTCAATGGCGGTCGGCGGCAACAACCAATCCCGGGCCAAAGCCGGCAAGGGTTCAGGAATACCCTTATATCCGGGGGCAAGATCATGGACCGGGTCGGTGATAACCACGGCCAGCATTTGCGCCTGTTCCGGCAGGCTCATGGGCACGCCGACCGTTTTTCCCTGCTCCAGACAATACGCAAGCAAGGTATCGGTGCTGACCTCGCTCCGATAGTGACAATAAATGAAAAAATGTTGTTTTTCCGAAAAAAACGGGAGGGCAACCAGGGAAGCGACAATCCGTCCGCTTTCGGCTGCCCGCGTCGCCGGGGACAGGCGATCACGCTCGGCGAGCAACAATCGACGCATGTGGCTGCGTTCACGGGCAAAGGTATCGATCATGGCGAAAACCACAACAGGGCCCGGAGATAAAAAAAGGGCGGCATCTTGCGAATGCCGCCCTTTTCATGAACCAAACAACGGATCACATCGGCAACAACAGTTTGTTGGTATCTTCGTTCCAGGTAACGACCAGATACCAGATGGTGCAAAAGCCGACGATCAACGCCATGGTGTAGCCGTAACCCAGGGCGTCGGGCAGGTAGAGGTACCGGCCCAAATAGCCTTTCTCCTCGAAATTGTAGGCCGAGAACCAAGCGACCACTAAAGAGTTGGACAGCGAGAAAAAGGGCACTGCCACCCACAGTTTGATCTGTCCTTCACCGACGCGCCAAAGGGCTCCCGAACCGCAGCCCCCGGCCAGCATGGCGCCGAGACCAAAAATGAAGCCGCCGACCAGGCCGCCCCAGCCGAAGGTACCGCGGACATAGTTCATCGGGTCGAGAACGGGATCACCGCCCAAACGGGTGGCCACGCCATATTTGAGCACTGCGGCGCCGATGGCGACAATGAGGATGGACAGGGCCACGGATTTGGCCATCTTGCAGTCACCGGTCATGTGCGGTTCGCGAAAGCCCTGGATCATGCACCAGCGACCACGCTGCATCGTATAACCGAGACCGACGGCAATCAACAGGATTCCGGACAGCGAAGTGATGTATTCGACATAGTCCTCGCCGTTGAATTTAGAATAATAATTCGCGCACCAGAACACGCCGACCAGGGCGGCGATGCCGAAAATCCACTGGATGGGATACGGAATATTCAGGGTCCAGGAACCGCCGCCGCCCCAGGTGATGAGCTCCATTTCCTTGTACAGCAGCCAGAGACCGAGCAGAACGCCGGGTACCAGGCCAATCCACATGGCAAAGCCGTTGGCGGCCAGGTTGCCGATAGCGTTATACATGCCGCCGACGTTACACCCACCGGCCAGGGCCGAACCGATACCCATCAGGATGCCGGCGATAATCGCCTTGACATACTCACGGAGCGGGGGGAAGCGGAAAGCGAACTGTCCGCCGAGACAGGCGGAAATGAACGCGCCGGCAATAAATCCCAAACCGATGACCGAACCGGTGTTGAACAGGAACGATTTGGTCAGGATTTTGTCGCCGTCTTCGTTGACAAATCCCACCAATTCGGCCAGATCGCCATTGAATATCCCGGCATGCCACAGCATCCAGTCGCCCCAGTTGCGGATGGCGCCAACCGCTCCCCAAGGCCGCCACCAAGCCATAATCAGAATGCTCAGCAGGGCGACCACGATACCGGTCATGGTCGGGTTCCATTCCTCCTGGCAGAGCACTTTGTATAAATGTTTAATTTTTTGCCACAACACCTTGACGTCTTCCATCTTCTTCAACAGCCTCCTTTTCCCTTAGATGATAATGGTACCCACATCGAAAATCGCAAAAATGCTTTAAATCGGGCAAAAATACCGTTGCCCCTTGAATTTGTCAATACAAGCGACCCGCTCAGCGGACCGCCTGACGACGTATATATCCGTCCGTTTTTCCGGTTTATCTTGTTTTTTCTTCTTTTTACTCCCGACCGCTTTTCATCATTTGTTTCTATCTTGACAACCCCACCTTTTATCTATAAACTAAATCGTCTTTTTTTCATGTATAAAATGGTCTTTTTAAAAAAGTATTTTCTTAAGGAGAACACAAATGAGTGACGTAAAAGTAGCACCTGATGGTCTGGCTGTCGCTGCGGTTCTGGATGCAAGAGGTTTGAGCTGCCCCATGCCGCTGCTGCGCACCAAGAAAGAAATCGGTAAAATCAGCTCCGGACAAATCCTGCACGTTCAAGGGACCGATCCTGGTTCCAGAAACGATATTCCGGGTTGGTGCGAGCGCGCTGGTCACGAATATCTCGGAGAAAAAGAAGAGTCCGGATACATTAGCTTTTTTATCAAAAAAGGTTGATAGGCCTCGCAACCGATCTTTTGAAGGAGGAAAAAGCTAATGGCTGCTGACCCAAACAAACTTGGTATTTTTGTTACTTCCCCCCAACATATGCGTCACATCCTTGGCCTCGCCAAGGCAGCGGTACGCGCCGGAAAAAAGGTAATGGTCTTCTTTACCTTTAAATCCATCCATCTGACGAAAAACCCCCTCTTTTATGAGTTGACCCAACTGTGCGCCGTGGAAGATATCGCCATTTGCGCCGACAGTTATATTTGTGAAGGGTTTGACAACGTCAACGACGTTCCTCGCGGTCTGATCGACAAACAGATGCGGACCCAGGCTTTCCATGGCGCCATTCTCGACGAATGCGCCAAGTACATCGTCATGTAAGGAGATACGGAAATGGAATCATTGAAAGTATACATACTGATCGCCAACCGTGTTTACAATGACGGTATCCGTTCGGGCTTAGGTCTGGCCGTGGAAAACCACTACGCTTTTCCCGTGATTATGAACGGTGAGTTTCCCCGTTTTTCCAATTATATGTCAGAAAACATCGCTTGGATTTCCGATATGGAAGGCCAGGTGTTCAGTTGCGGGGCCGACGCTCCCACCGATCTGCCGGAGGGAACCGAAATTGCCAACATTTCCTTGGAAGAGTTGGGCGAACGCATGAGAGAAGCCGATTTTATCATTCCTTATGGTCTGCCCAAACAATCCCATGAGCCGCCGGCGGCTTGTGCTGAATAATACAGAAATACTCTAGTGGTGATGCCATGAAAATATTGCAGGTTTACAGGTCGGAACCCACCGAGGACGTCAAGAAACTGGTTGAAATTCTCAACCGTGATCGTGATGCCGATGAATTCAAGCTGTACATCGGTGAACCGAATTACGATACCCTGGTGCAGAAGATTTTTGCCAACGATAAAACCGTTTGCTGGTGGTAATCTCTTTTTAACCGCCCTCTCGGTCGTTTTTCACCCTGTCATTTTCGCAATGACAGGGTGTTTTGTTTTCAGGGCAACCAACGGGTTCACCCGACCATTCCTATCCGCTCCATGAGAAAATCATGGAAAAAAGGACGAAACTCCTTTATTTGCACATTTGCTCGGGAAGGATGCACCCTATTGGTCAGAAGGACCACGATAATATCCCGTTCCGGGTCCATCCAGAACGAGGTGCCGGTAAATCCCAGATGCCCCACGCTCTGCCGGGAAAAATATCGGCCGCTGCTTGACTGTCCCGGCGATGGCGTGTCAAAACCAAGACGCCAACTGTTTCCGGGTTTGTTCCAAGTCAAGGCACTGCGCAACAATTGATCGGAAAAAGCTGGATGGCGTCCCCTGCCTTGCCAACAATCCATCAGACATTCACATAAACGCAACACCCCATCGGCGGTTCCAAACAAACCGGCATGGCCAGCTATTCCCCCCATGAGCCAACAATGCTCATCGTGTACCTCGCCTTGGAGTAGGGCATGCCGCCACGGGCAGTTCTCGGTTGCCGCTATCGCTGATTTTTCCGTGGTCGACAATTCGTTGACCGGTAGAAAGAGGAGAGATTCCGTCAATTGCAGGGGTTCGATTATTTGTTGGCGATAGAATTGATCAAGCGGTTGTCCCGTCACCTTTTCAATAAGCTGTCCTAAAAGAATGAAACCGAGATCGCTGTACAGACAGGTTGATCCGGATGGATATGCCAATGGTTCGTCGAGAATCCTGCGACGAACAGCAATGCGGTTATCCCTGGAAGCGTGCGGTTCGAATGCTGCAAAATACGGTCGGTATGCCGGCAAGCCTGAGGAATGATGGAGCATATCCAGCACGGTGATATCGGATTTTTCCGAAGGTAGATCGACATCCAATAAGGAAAGGTTGGCGTTTTGCCAGTCCATTTTCCCGGCGGTAAAAAGGGCGAGGGTACACAAGGTGGTACACAACGGTTTGGTCAGCGAGGCCAGATCAAACAGGGTAGAGGTCGCTACCTTCATTCCCTGTGGGTCGTATCGGGTTACCCCGCCACTGAATTTCCCCCGGTAGCGCACCTTCGTTTTCCTTATACTGACCGCCGCCGAAACACCGGCATACACCCCTTGGGCCAACCCTCGTTCACAGGCCTCTTTGAGGACAATATTTATTTGATTTTGCATGATTTTACAGCGGGGTACCCTGAATTATTTGTTTGATATTTCAGATGGTTTCGAGTATTTTTATTATTCGCTCAACATGTTAATAAAATTGTTAAAAATATGTGCAGGCAGCTGTTGAAAAAAGAAAAAGGGACCTTCTCTTTGATTATCAAAGAACACCGAGTCAGCGGTAAACATTTTTTTTAACATAAAAAGCGTTTGAAATCCGAGAGATTATTCTTCTTGTCAACATTCTCACCCCGTTAATACCAAACACAATATTTTCCATAAAAAAGGAACGTTATTATGCCCTTTCACTTCAACGTAGGCAGAGACGATCTCCTCCGGGCCATCAGTGCCCAGCAAAACATAACCAGTAAAAAAGGAACGATGGCCATCTTGGCCAATGTCCTACTCGATGTCAGAGAAAATCACATTATCTTAACCGGGACCGATCTGGAAATTGGACTCAAACAAACCATCCCGGCCGAGGTGCTTGAAACCGGACTTCTGACCCTGCCGGCAAAAAAATTATTCGAATTAGCCCGAGAGTCCGGTTCCACCGCTATCGGGTTCAAGGAACTCGACAATCATTGGGTGGAAATAACCGCCGGTTCGAGTCAGTACCGGCTGGCTGGAATGGTGGCCGATGAGTTTCCGCAGTTTCCCGGGTACGATGAACAGAACATGGTCCGGATCGAGAGTGAAATAATGGCGGATCTGGTCGATAAAACCGGGTATTCCATTGCCTTGGATAAAGAAAACATGTTCACTTTGACTGCAGCCTTGCTGCAAAAGGTGAAAAAAGACGATCAACTCTATTTGAAGATGATCACTTCGGATGGACATCGTCTGACCATTATGAGCAGAGAAGTGGATGACAGCTTCGATGGGTTGCAACTGAATCCCATCACTCTTATTCCCCGAAGAGGGGTGCAGGAAATTCGTAAATTTTGCGAGAATAAAAATGCTTTTTCCTTTGGTATCGAGGAAAAACAGGCAGTATTGAAAGGCGAAGACTCGCTGCTGATTATTCGGTTGATGGAAGGAGATTTCCCAGATTTTCAAGGGCTATTGAATATTTTATCAAAAGATAATTCCATCTATGTTGATAGGCTTCGTTTTCTTGAAGGTTTGAAGAGAATCAATCTTTTTACCGAAGATCTTTTTCATGCCATCAAAATTGAAATTCAAGAAAACAAGATGGTCCTCACCTCGCAGAATGCCGATTTTGGATCGGCCAAAGACGAATTTACCGTCGACTATTCCGGGAACCCCCTCTCGTTGGGATTCAATTGCCGATATTTTATCGAAAGCCTTCAAGTCATAGAAGGATCGGTCATTACCGCCAGCATCAATAATCAGGAAAGTCCTTGTATGATCACCTCAGAGGACGATCCCGGTTTTCTCAGCGTTATCATGCCCATGAAGATTTAAAAAAAATAAATTTTCAAATTTTTCATTTATTGAAAAAGACGAAACAATTGTTTCGAACTTCTTTCAATTCGTTTTCAATATCCAAGTTTGTAAAGGAAACAAGTGAGTGACCAAACAGAAACATCATATGGTGCTGAACAGATAAAGGTCCTTGACGGACTCGAAGCCGTTCGCATCCGACCCTCCATGTACATCGGCAATACAGCATCGGAAGGGTTGCACCATCTTATTTATGAAGTGGTCGATAACTCCATCGACGAGGCGTTGGCCGGTTATTGTACCGCCATCAGTATAGTCATCCACGAAGACAATTCGGTGACCGTGGAGGACAACGGCCGAGGTATCCCGGTGGACAGGCATCCCACCGAACAGATGTCCGCTCTGGAGTTGGTCATGACCACCTTGCATGCGGGCGGTAAATTCGATCACTCCACCTACAAGGTTTCCGGTGGATTGCACGGCGTCGGGGTTTCGGTGGTCAATGCCCTGAGTGTCCGCACCGTGGCCCAGGTACAGCGCAACGGCAAGGTGTATCGGCAGGTTTATGCCTACGGTATTCGCACCGGCGACCTGGAAGTTGTCGGCGAGAGCGAACAGACCGGCACCTCCATTTTCTTCAAGCCCGATCCGGATATTTTCACCGAAACCACCGAGTTCCAGTACGAGATCGTGAAAAACCGGATGCGGGAGCTCGCTTTTCTCAATAAAAACATCCGCATCACCCTCAAGGATGAACGGGATGGCGCCGAGGATAATTTTTATTTTGACGGCGGCATCGTTTCCTATGTCGAATACCTCAATCGCAACCGGACCTGTGTCCACCCCACCCCCATTCTCATTTCAGGGGAACGGGACGCGGTTCAGGTCGATATCTGCTTCCAGTATTTTGATGGCTATTCCGAGCGCCTCTTTTCTTTTGTCAATAATATCAACACAAGAGAAGGAGGTTCCCATGTGGCCGGCTTCCGGGCCGCCCTGACAAAATGCATCAACCGCTACGCTAGCGACGATCTGGTCCCCAAGCATCTCAAGGAAAAGATGGGGGGCGACGATGTCCGCGAGGGGTTGACCTGCGTGATCTCGGTCCGGGTGCCCAATCCCCAGTTCGAGGGCCAGACTAAGACCAAGCTTGGCAATTCGGAGGTGAAATCGATCGTCGAATCGATCTGTAACGAAAAGCTGGGCGCGTATCTGGAGCAGAATCCGGCGGTGGCCCGCGGCATCCTGAGCAAGGCGGTGGAAGCGGCGCGCGCCCGGGACGCCGCCCGCAAGGCCCGCGACCTGTCGCGGAAAAAGGGCAGCCTGTCGGTGCTGATGGCGGGCAAGCTGGCTGAATGTCAAAGCAAGGACCCGGCCCAACGGGAGCTGTTCATCGTCGAGGGTGACTCCGCCGGCGGTTCGGCCAAACAGGGCCGCGACCGGTCGGTGCAGGCCATCCTGCCCCTGCGCGGCAAGATCATGAATGTGGAGAAGGCCCGCTTCGACAAGATTCTCGGTTCCGAGGAGATCAAGCAACTGGTGGCTTCCCTGGGAACCGGGATCGGCAGCGAGGAATTCGATCTGGAGAAGCTGCGCTACCACAAAATCATCATCATGACCGACGCCGATGTCGACGGCGCCCACATCCGCACCCTACTGCTCACCTTTTTTTACCGGCAGATGCTGCCGCTGATCGAAAACGGCCACGTCTATATCGGCCAGCCACCGCTCTACCGCTTGGGCAAGGGCAAAAAGGAGCAGTATTTTCTCAACGACGAGGCCCTCAACACCTATCTCTACTCCCAGGCCAGCCAATTGATGCGGATTCAGACTGACCAGGGGACGGTCATCGCCGAGGTCGATATGGTGCAGACCCTGCGCAAGCTTTCGGCCTTCGAGAGGGTTTTGGCCTACCTGGAGCGGTTGAATATCTATGAACCCATGGCCCTCTTCTTACTCCAAAACGACGTCCATTCCGCCCGCCAGTTCGAAGACCAAGGGTTTGTCGACACCCTGATCGGGCTGTTGACCGAACAGGGGGCCAGAATAGGGACGGTCCGTTCCTGTTCCTGGCGCCCGGCCTGCCTGGAGTGCGAGGTGATTTTTCAGGGGCAGGGGCACATGGCAGCCGTTCTGGGGCCGAACATACCCCTGATCAACGAGTATCGCCATGCCCTCGAACTCTACAAGACCATCAAGCCGTACTTGACCACCGCCTTCACCGTGGTCAGAACCGCAAGCACCGGTCAGGAAACCACCTTGACCGCGGACAACTGGCGACGGCTGATCGAACTGGTCCGCGAAGAGACCTTCAAGGGCAGCCATCTGCAACGGTACAAGGGGTTGGGTGAGATGAATCCCGAACAGTTGTGGGACACCACCATGAACCCCACCAACCGGACCCTGGTCCAGGTCAAGATCGACAATATGGAGCAGACCGACGACATGTTCACCACCCTCATGGGAGACAAGGTCGAACCGCGGCGGGATTTCATCCAGAATCACGCCCTCGAGGTCGCCGATCTCGACATCTGACCCCCTGTTCGGACGCACTTTTTCCCCTAAGCCAGTATTTCTCAGGAATTGATAATGACGGAACAAGCAGTCGAAAGTGGTCAACAGCCGACCATCGCCATCTCCAGGGAGTTGCGCAAGTCGTACCTGGATTACGCCATGTCGGTCATCATCGGCCGGGCCCTACCCGATGTCCGCGATGGCCTCAAGCCGGTGCATCGCCGTACCCTCTTTGCCATGCGCGAGCTGGGCAACACCTACAACCGGCCCTACATCAAGTCGGCACGCATCGTCGGCGATGTCATCGGTAAGTATCATCCTCACGGCGACACCGCCGCCTACGATACCCTGGTGCGCATGGCCCAGGATTTTTCCATGCGCTACCCCCTGGTGGACGGCCAGGGCAACTTCGGTTCCATGGACGGCGATTCGGCCGCGGCCATGCGGTACACCGAGGCGCGGATGACCCGGCTCGACCAGGAGCTGGTGGCCGATCTCGACAAAGAGACGGTCGATTTCGTCCCCAACTACGACAACTCCCTGCAGGAACCCGCGGTCCTGCCCTCCAAGATTCCCAACATCCTGATCAACGGCTCGGAAGGCATCGCCGTGGGCATGGCCACCAAGATCCCACCCCACAACCTGACCGAGGTGATCGGCGGCCTGATCGCCCTGGTGGACAACCCCGAGATCACGGTGCATCAGTTGATGGAGATCATCACCGGCCCGGATTTCCCCACCGGCGGCTTTATCTGCGGCCGGGCCGGGATTCGCGAGGCCTACGAGACCGGCCGCGGCGTGATCGTCATGCGCTCCAAGACCCATATCGAGCAACGCGGTGCCCACGGGGAATCGATCATCATCACCGAGATCCCCTTTCAGCAGAACAAGGCATCCCTGGTGGAGAAGATCGCTATCCTGATCAAGGAGAAGCGGATCACCTCCATCGCCGACATCCGCGACGAGTCGGACCGGCACGGGGTGCGGGTGGTCTTGGATCTGCGTAAGGACGAAATCCCGGAAGTGGTCATCAACCAGTTGTACAAGATGACCCCGCTGCAGAAGAGTTTCGGCATCATCTTGCTGTGTATCGTCAACAACAAGCCTGAGATCCTCAACCTCAAACAGATCCTGCAGCACTTTCTCGTCCACCGCAAGACCGTGGTCTACCGGCGGACCGCCTATGAACTGCGCAAGGCCGAGGAACGGGCCCATATCCTCGAAGGATTGAAAATCGCCATCACCCACCTCGACGAGGTGGTCGAGCTGATCAAGGGGTCGGCCAATCCGGCGGTGGCCAAGGAAGGGTTGATGGCCCGGTTCGAACTCTCCGAGATCCAGGCCCAGACCATCCTCGACATGCGCCTGCAACGCCTCACCGGCTTGGAACGCGACAAGATAGTCAGTGATTATAATGAAATAATTGAAAAAATTAATTGGTTAAACCAGGTGCTCGGCGACGACAACCTGGTGATCCAGATTATCCGCGAGGAGTTCGACAAAATCCTCGAGGAATACGGCGACGGCCGACGCACCGAAATCATCGACGCCCCAGACGAGATCCTGCCCGAAGATATGATTTCGCCCGAGGAGATGGTGGTTACCATTTCCCATTCCGGCTACATCAAGCGCAACCCCATCAACCTCTACCGGGCGCAGCGGCGCGGCGGCAAGGGGATCAAGGGCATGGTGACCCTGGAAGACGATTTTGTCGTCAACCTCTACACCGCCTCCTCCCTCGATACCTTCCTCTTTTTCACCAACAAGGGGCGGGTGTTCTGGCGCAAGGTTTACGAGTTGCCGCTGGCCGGCCGGACCGCGCGGGGCAAGGCCATCGTCAACCTGCTCGAGCTGGGCGAAGGGGAAAAGGTGGCGGCCATCCTGCCGGTGGCCGATCTGGCCAACATGGACGACAGCGTGTCGGTGCTCACGGTCACCAAGCTGGGGCGGGTGAAGAAAACCTTTATCGCCGAATACAAGCGACCCATGCGCAAGGGAAAGTTCGGCCTGACCATCCGCGACGACGACGAAATCCTGTCGGCGGCCATCACCTCGGGCAACGACGAGATCATCCTGGTCACCAAGAAGGGGCTGTCGATCCATTTCCATGAAAACGATGTCCGGGGCATGGGACGACTGGCCGCCGGGGTCAAGGGGATCAGTCTGGGCGAGGATGACGAGGTGGTGGGCGTGGCGGTCCTGCAAAGCGACGATTCCATCCTCACGGTCACCGAGAACGGCTACGGCAAGCGCACGGCGGTGGCCGAGTATCCGCTCCAAAACCGGGGCGGCAAGGGCGTGTTCACCATCAAGACCAGCGAACGCAACGGCAACGTGGTCGGCGTGCAGCCGGTGGTTGACGAGGACCAGGTGATGCTGATCGCCAATTCCGGCAAGATCATCCGCATGCCCATGGACACGGTCCGGATCATCGGCCGCAACACCCAGGGGGTTCGCCTGATCAACCTGGAGGAGGGGGAATTCGTGGTCGACATGTCCATGCTCGCCCGGGAAGAGGGGGTCGACGGCGACGACGACGGCTTCGAGGAGGAATATGACGATGAATAAGGTGGCGATGATCGGGGCCGGCAGTTGGGGAACCGCCCTGGCCCTGCTGTTGGCGCGCACGGGCTGTCCGGTCGCGCTCTGGGACCGGGACGAGGACCACATCGGACAATTGGCCCGGGAGCGGGAAAACAAACGCTACCAGCCGGGACACCCCTTTCCCGAGACCCTGACGGTCACCGGCTCGCTCGCCGAGGCGGTCGCTGGCGCCGAATGCGTGGTGATGGTGGTTCCCTCCCATGGCTATCGGGCGGTGTATCGCGAGGTGTTGCCGCTGCTGCGGGAAGGCGCGCTGGTGGTCTCCGCGGTCAAGGGCATCGAGATCGACTCCGGCATGACCATGACCCAGATCATGCGGGCCGAGGGCGACGATTCGAAACACCTGCACCTCGGGGTGCTGAGCGGCCCCAGTTTCGCCGCCGAGGTGGCTGACCGTCAACCCACGGCGGTGACCGTGGCCTTTGCCGATCCCCAGGTCGCCGAAACTGTGCAACATCTCTTTTCCACCGATTACTTTCGGGTCTACACCTCCGGCGACGTCATCGGCCTGGAAATCAGCGCGGCCATGAAAAACGTGATCGCCATTGCCGCCGGCATCTGCGACGGTCTCAACTACGGTCTCAATACCCGCGCCGCCCTGATCACTCGCGGCCTGGCGGAAATCGCCCGCCTGGGCGTGGCCATGGGCGGGGAACCGCAGACCTTTGCCGGCTTAGGCGGCCTGGGTGATCTGGTGTTGACCTGCACCGGCAACTTGAGCCGGAATCGGACCGTGGGGTTGAAACTCGGCTCGGGGTTGACCCTGGAGCAGGCCCTGAGCGAGATGCAAATGGTGGCGGAAGGGGTCAAGACCACCCAATCCTGTTACGCCTTGGCAGCGGATCTCCAGGTGGAAATGCCGATTCTGGAGCAGGTGTACCAGGTCCTCTACCACAACAAACGGTGCGAGGATGCGGTCATTGAGCTTTTCCAGCGCGATTTGAAGCAAGAAGCCGAGGCGTTGTCCCGTTGATCCAGCCCGCCAAGGCTTTGGTTCAATCTCTTGATGATTGGTGATGGAGTACCAACGAAACCATCGAAGAAAGTGGTGAGCGCGGCAAAGGCCGGTCGTCATCGATTCATCGCATAATCATTTTCAGGGAGGTCAAGCATGAAAAAATGGGAATGCACGGTTTGCGGTTACATCCACGAAGGCGAAGAACCGCCCGACGAATGTCCGGTGTGCTCGGCCGACAAAAGCATGTTTGTCGAGGTGATCGGGGAAACCGCTCCCGCCGAGCAGGCGGGAGGGGAACAAGGGGCGACTGCTGCTCCGCAACCCGCGGCCCAACCGACCATGTTGCGCAAACTGCATGCCCTGGCGGGCGAATTGATCGTCAAACATCATCTCCACCCGATCATGGTGCACACGCCGAACGGTATCCTACCCATGGCACTGGTCTTTTTACTGATCACCGTCGTGTTCGGCCTGCCGCTTTTTGACATCGCGGCCTTCTACAGTTTGGTGTTTGTGCTGCTGGCTATGCCGCTGGTCCTGTTCACCGGCTACGAGATCTGGCAAAGACGCTATCGCGGTGCCCTGACCTCCCTCCTCAAAATCAAGATCGGGGCCGCCCTGGCAACGGTCGTTCTTCTTGTCGTCCTGATCGTCTGGCGGGTGGTGCAACCGGAGATCATGACCACCGCCTCCACCGGCCGCTGGGTGTTCCTTGGTCTGTCCGTTCTGTTGGTGGGAGCGGTCGGGGTCGCGGGCCACATCGGGGGGAAACTGGTCTTCGGCAGCCGGAAAAACTGATCAATGTTGTGGTAATGAATCCTAAATGATTTTTATTCCTGTTTATACTTGCCTCCCGAGCAGAGGTAGGGTATTTTTGCCCTGTTCGTGGGAAATGACACAGTAAAGACAATCTCAACTGGAGAAATGGAATGCCAACAACAAAGGACAATCTCAAGGAAGCGTTTGCCGGGGAAAGCCAAGCCAATCAAAAATATCGCGCTTTTGCCAAAAAAGCCGAGAAGGAAGGTTTTGTGAACATTGCCAAGCTGTTCCGGACCACGGCCGAAGCCGAGCGCATTCACGCCGAAGGACACCTCAAGGCCTTGGATATGATCGCCACTACGGCGGAAAACCTGCAAGCCGCCATTGACGGCGAAACCTACGAATTCACTGAAATGTATCCGCCCATGGTGGAAATGGCGGTTGCCGACGGCCATAAGGCAAAAACCATGTTCAAGTTTGCCGTCGACGCCGAAGCCGTGCACGCCAAGATCTACACCAAGGCCCTGGAAGCGGTCAAAAAAGGGGTGGACCTCGATGTCAGTGCTTTTTATCTGTGCCCGGTGTGCGGCTATATCGAGCTGGGATCGGCGCCGGAGAAATGCCCGGTCTGCGGAGCCAAGCAGTCGATTTTCGAGCAAATTGCCTAAAGAAACTCCGGTGAACAGGCCTGATCGATTGGGAAGAAATCGATATCGACGGCAATTTCTCCCCCCGAGAGCGGAGAGGCCGTCGCCTCCGCCTCCCCCGGCCCTCCAGCCCGGGGAGTTCGCCACCCCACTTCGCCCCCAAGGCGTAACATCGGGCCATGGCTCTGCCGCTGGCGGCAGAGCCTGGCTCGTCCCGGCCGGGTCATGAGTCTTCTCGATCAACACTCCGTTTTTTCGGCCATGCTGCAAGACGGCCCCTTCGCCATCAAGGACGACCCGCCCCTGGCCCACCCCTTTTCCCGGGAAACCAAGGTCTGGGTGCAACAAATCCACCACAACCAACTGCTGAAAACCAAATACCGCTCGGTGCGCAACCAGATCTTCGATCTACTGGGGATCAACACCTACGATGAGATTTTGCCGCTGATCCACGACAAGGCGTTGCGGACCAGGGCGGCGGAACGCGCCTACCTGCTGCTCGGCAACATGTTCGATATCGGTTCCTCCTCCCAGGAGGTTATCCGTCATTTGCACGAATATGCCCGCACCGCCGACGACGTCATCAGTTCGCTCAGGGCCAAGGTGCTGGCCCCGTACAGCGCCCATATCGAAACCACCAACGAGATCGTCACCGCCTGGGACCCGGTCGAACTGCTGCTGGCCCTGTTCGACGACCGCTACCACAAGAAGGCCCGCTTTGAGGCCAAGCGCAAACTGGCCCTGATGGGGTTGGCCGGTTCCATCGATCAACGGGAGCGGGAGACGAAAATTGCCGAGAAGTTCCTCGATTTTCTCAATTTTCTCAATGCGTTCGTCTGGAGTCCGGATTACCGGATCGGCGAACTCGACATCCGCTACCTCTACAGCACCCACAATCCGGACGATTTCAGTTGCAGCACGGTCCGGGTGCTCTCCGAGGACGAGGCCCGGTCGGTGGTGCCGGTGGTGGGCGAAAAACTGACCCTGGTGAAACGGCGCCGTTTTCGCGACAACGGCACCGATATCCCCATTTATGTCACCATCCGCAAAAAGGAACCCTCGGCCAAGGTGCTCAAACTCCTGCGCAAGAACGAAAAAAATCCGGCCACCGCGGTCGACGACGAACTCGGCTTGATGGCGGTGCTCAATTCGGTCAACGATGTCAAACGGTTTGTCCGCCATCTCACCCGAAGCGCGGCTAGGGCCGAATCGTTCATGACCCTGGAGGACATCTCCGACACCCTCACCGGCGGCGAGTACAGCAGCACCGCCACCGGCAGTTCGGGCAAGACCTCGATGCTTAAATTCTTTGCCCGCACCGGCGGCATGCGCATCGAATTCATCATCCACACCAACCGTTCCTACCTCAACTACATCTACCAGCGCGACGTGGCCCACGACGAATACGAGGTCAAGCGGATCTTCGATACCGGCGTGGTCGCCTTCCTCTTCCCGCCGGACATCTATCACCTCGATCTGGATACAATCCGCGATCATCAGTTGGCCTGGTTTCGCCGGCGGATCGAGGAGAACTGAGCGACCGGATTGAAAAAAGCAAAGAAATGTTCAATCCGCGGCTTGCGGATTGCACATGAACACTATATCTTGCGCCATTGTTCGCCTGCCGCGCAGGACCAGGCTTTGCGCCCTAACCCTCAGTGTCTCGACCGCCATGACCGCCATCCATTCCTCCCAAGTGCCTTCCTCCGCCATTTTGCTGATCCACTGCCCCGACAGCAAGGGGATCGTTGCCACGGTCAGTGAGTTCATCTATAAAAACAATGGCAACATCACCTATCTCGACCAGCACGTCGATGTGGTGCGCAAGGTCTTCTTCATGCGGATCGAGTGGGAGCTGGACAATTTCATCATTCCGGATGACAAGATCGGCGAGTATTTCGACACCCTGATCGCCAAGAAATACGACATGCAGTGGCAGTTGCACTTCTCCCACGAGGTGCCCCGCATGGCCCTGTTCGTCTCCAAGATGCCCCATTGCCTCTACGACATTCTTTCCCGGTGGAAATCCCAGGAAATCGAGGTGGAAATTCCCCTCATCATCAGCAACCACCCTGACCTCGAACCGGTGGCCCGCCAGTTCGGCATCGATTTTCATTGCTTTGCAATCAACGACCACAATAAACGGGAACAGGAGCAGGCCCAACTGCAACTGTTGACCGATCATCAGGTCGAATTCATCGTGCTCGCCCGCTACATGCAGATCCTCTCGGACGAGTTCGTCGGCCGGTACAAGAACCGGATCATCAACATCCACCATTCCTTCCTGCCCGCCTTTCCGGGCGCCAAGCCGTATCACAGCGCCTTTGAGCGCGGGGTGAAGGTCATCGGCGCGACCAGCCACTATGTCACCGCGGAACTCGACGCCGGGCCGATCATTGCCCAGGACATCATCCGGGTCAGCCATGCCGACTCGGTGGAGGATCTGGTCCGCAAGGGCCGGGACCTGGAAAAACTGATCCTGTCCCGCTCGATCTGGCACCATCTCCAGCGCCAGATCCTGGTCTACCAGAACCGGACCGTGGTCTTTACCTGAGAGGTCGCGGCCGGTCCGATCCGCTCACGGGGCTGGATCGGCCGAAGGTTCCGCCATCTCGAAGAGGTGGAATTCAAGACTGCCGTCGTAGATGACAAAGGTGCCGATGTACCTTCCGGGATCGTCGGGGACGGCGGTGTTGGTGGTATAAATCCCCAGATATCGTTCCCGGGGCGGCAGGTCCGGATCCGCCAGGACCCACATCAAGGGCGCGCTGTCGTTTCTGGCCTGCACGGTGAGGATCTGGGCGCCAGAGGGCAGGGGAACGGATTGGACCCGGTTGGGGGTCAGTTCAAACTTCCAGATGGTTTTCATGAGATGGCCTGAGGTTCGGTTCTTCGTTGACAGGGAAGGGGGACGGCCGGCGTCCTGTTTCTATCACATTTCTTGCCAACGCTCCACCGTCACGTGGCCTTTCGCTTGCAACTCTGCGATGCTGACCGCCCGCAGACCTTGTCGCGTCAAGACACCATGTCCACGAATCCTCGCGCCACGGCATAATTCTTAAGTCACGGTGTCACGCCATGGATATCCTCCTGCTTCTCCTGCTCGTCCTGCTGAACGGTCTGTTCGCCATGGCGGAAATAGCCGTGGTCTCCTCACGGGCGGCCCGCCTGCAAAAATTGGCCAACGAGGGGAGGCGGGGCGCCCGATCGGCGCTGGCGTTGAAGAACAACCCGGTCGCGTTCCTGTCCACCATCCAGGTCGGCATCACCATGGTGGGTATCCTCAGCGGCGCCATCGGTCAAAACGCCCTGGTGGAACCCATCACCGGTTGGCTGGTCCTGGTGCCGCTGTTCCAGCCCTACGCCCACGCCATGGCGCTGACCGTGGTGGTCGTGGCGTTGACCTATGTTTCAGTGGTGATCGGTGAATTGGTGCCCAAGCACCTGGGGTTGTTGAACCCCGAAAAAACAGCCGCCTTGGCGGCTCCACCGATGAAGATGCTGGCCCGCGTCGCCAAGCCCCTGGTCTATTTTTTTTCGGTATCGTCAAGTCTGCTGTTGCGGCTGATCGGCGCCGACCAAAAACAGGAGGCGTCGGTGACCAACGAGGAGATCAAGATCTTGATGGGGCAGGGCGCGGAGGCCGGTGTCTTCCACGAAAGCGAGCAGATGTTGGTCTCCAACGTCCTCCGCCTCGACGAACAGCCGGTGGTGGCGATCATGACCCATCGCCAGGATATCCATGCCCTCGATATCACCAAACCGGAGGCGGAGCTTCGTCATTTCCTGGCCACCTGTCCCTTTTCGCGGATCGTGATTTGCCGCGGCGGGTTGGAAGAGGTGGTGGGGTTGCTGCGCACCGCCGATCTGCTCAAGGCGGCGCTGGCCTGCGAACCGCTGGAGATCGAGCAGCATCTTCGCCCACCGCTGTACGTTCCCGAATATGTCACCACCACGCAGTTGCTGGAGAATTTTCGCAAGGTGCAATTGCAGTGCGCCCTGGTGGTCGACGAGTACGGCGACATCCAGGGCTTGGTGACCCTGACCGATGTGCTGGCCTCCATTGTGGGCGCGGTGCCCTCGTCCAAGCGGATCGACGATCAGGAATGCATCCGCCGCGAAGACGGATCGTGGCTCATCGGCGGGGGGGTGGCCATCGAACAGGTGAAATCGACCCTGATGATCGATCAGGAGCTGTCCGGGGAAAAAAGCAATACCTTCCACACATTGGCAGGGTTTGTCATTTTTGTCCTAGGCCGTATTCCCCAGGAGACCGATCATTTCGAGGAACATGGCTATCGTTTTGAGGTGATTGACATGGACAAAAACCGCATCGACAAGATCCTGGTAACCCGCGTTGCTTCCGGGTAAGTTCGGTTCGCTTCAACGGACCCGTTTCGGCCTGTCATCCGCAGACCAGCAGTTGTGCCTGCGCCCGACAAAACGGCCGGAAGACCACCAACCCTCGAACCGATATTGACTATTGTGAACGCACGTACTTTTTTCTCTCTCCCCCTTCTGGTCCTTCTTGTTCTCGCCCCGGCGACCCGGGCCGGTGCGGCGTCATCCCCGGGCTATGGACTCGCCTACGGGTGGGATACGGAGCGGCAGCGGGTGGTCGAATACCGCCAGCGGGTGGCGTCCCTGCTGGCCCTCACCGGCGACAGCCGGCTCAGGATTGTGGGGCGCGATCAGGAATACGGTGTGGTCTGGGATCTCAAGGCAACGGCTGAGCAGGCGAGGAAAATCGCCGAGCAACAGAACGCGAAACTGCGGCGGGCCGGGCTCAAGCCGGTGCAACCCATCAAGAACACCAGCTTTTCCAACCTGTACCAGGTCGGTGTGGCCCAGGCATCGAATCCCGCGACCCTGAAGGACGACTATGCCCGCCTCCAAAAGGGGCTTGGCGCCCATGACGACAACCTGGTCATCGAAAAAATCGGTTCCGGGAAGTATGCGCTCGTGTACCGGTGTTGGGAAAGCAAGGCGGACGCGCTGAAAATTGCCCGCCACCACGCCACGCTGCTCCCCAACAAGAAAGGGGCCCCTTTCCTGATCCCGGCCGTGGACCGGCCGGCGGTCCAGGTCCCATCCGCGGTTCCGGAGGGCCAGCAGGGGGCAACCCGCGAGGCGCCGCCGATGGTGCAGAAGGGAAGGGAACAGAGCCGTCCCGAGGCCACGGGGTGCAACGGCAAGATGGAAGCCTTGCTCCGAGAAGAGATCCGCAAGGGCCGAATCCAGTCCCAGGTGCGCACCGGATGGGCGGCCTACGATCTAACCACCAACACCTATCTGGTCAGCATCAACCTCTATCGCCCCTTTCAGGCGGCGAGCATGATCAAGCCCTTTGTGGCCCTGGCCTTTTTCCACCTAGTGGACAAGGGCAAGCTCGCCTACACGCCGCAGCATCGTCGGATGATGGAGGAAATGATCCAGCACAGCAGCAACCAGGCGACCAACTGGTTCATCCGGCAGGTCGGCGGTCCGGCGCGGTGCGAGGCCCTGCTGAAAAAAGAGTACGGCAACCTAGTGCAACAGGTCAGAATCAAGGAGTACATCCCTCCCGACGGGAGGACGTACCAAAACAGCGTGCAACCATTGGGATACATTCAATTTCTCAAGGCGCTCTGGAATTACCAACTGCCAAATTCCAAGGAAATGCTGCGGGTGATGTCGCTGCCGGGCCCGGATCGGTTGGTGTACGGCACCGAGGTCCCCGGCAACACGGAAATCTACAACAAAACCGGCACCACCTCCCTGCTATGCGGCGACATGGGCATCCTGGTGGCGCGGGCCAAGGACGGCCGCAAGATCCCCTATGCCATCGTCGGCATCGTCGAACGGCCGACCAAACCGGCGGACTACAAGCAATGGATGCACGCCGGCGGTGACGTGATCCGCGATTTTTCCTCGCTTGTCTACGAGGAGATGAAACGGAAACACGATCTTCTCTAACCCTCCGATGGCCAGGGACTGGTGGCATTGTCCCCATTCTTTTTCGTCTGATGCAGGCATAGTTCCACTTTTTCGCTGGAAATGGGTTTGCTGAGGAGAAATCCCTGGAGTTCGTCGCACCCCATGTCGTCGAGTGCGCTCAGTTGGTTCCCGGTTTCCACCCCCTCGGCCACCACCCTGAGATTAAAGCTCTTGGCGATGCCGATGATGGATTGGAGCAGGGAACGGCCGTTGCCGGTGCATTCGAGGTTCTGGACAAAGGATTTGTCGATCTTGAGGGTGGTGAGCGGATATAACTGGAGGTAGCTGAGGGAGGAGTAGCCGGTGCCGAAGTCGTCGATGGCGATGGATATCCCCCTGTCCTTGAGCATCTGGAGCATCTCCCTGGCTTCTTCGGTATTCTCCATCATCACCCGTTCGGTCAGCTCGATTTCGAGATAACTGGGAGAGAGCCCGGTTTCCTCGAGGACCTGAAGAATGTTTTCTCCCAGCCGTTTGAAGTCGATGTTGTGGCCGGAGATGTTGATGCCCATGCGGCAGCCGGCGAACAGGCCTGCCGCCACCCATTGTTGGGCTTGGCTGCACGCCTTTCGGATGACCCAGTCGTTGATGTGGTGGATAAACCCGCTTTCCTCGGCAAAAGGCAGAAAGGAGATCGGCTGTAACAATCCCTGTTCCGGATCGAGCCACCGGATCAGGGCCTCGACGCCGGTGAGCCGGCCGCTGCAGTTGTCGAATTGCGGCTGGTAATGGAGGACGAATTCATCGTTTTCCAGGGCGCTGCGGAGCCGGTTGCTCAGATGGAATCGTATCCTGGCGGTCTCGTTCATGGCGTGCTGGAAGAATTGGTAATTGTTGCGTCCCCGATTCTTGGCCTCGTACATGGCGGTATCGGCGTTTTTGAGCAAGGTGTCGATATCGCTGCCGTCCCCGGGAAAGACACTGATACCGATGCTGGCCGTCAAGGTGACCAATTGGTCATGGAGCGGCAATGGTTCGGCCAGGGCGGTGATGATGCGTTCAGCGAGGGTGGCGATATGATCGGAGTTGGCAAAGTCCGCTGCCAGGATGGTGAACTCGTCGCCCCCCACCCGAGAGATAAGCGAGACCAGCTGCTCTTCGTCGTCTGAGCGAGCAATGACGTCGGAGGTACGGAGGATGGTTTTCAGCCGTTTGGCCACCATAATCAGGGCCTTGTCGCCGGCGGGATGGCCCAGGGTGTCGTTGATCCGCTTGAAATGGTCGAGGTCGATGAAGAGCACCGCCAGCTGCTTGCCGTTGCGCCGGACATGCGGCATGACCTTCGACCAGTGCTCCCGGAACAGGGAGCGATTGGCCAGGCCGGTCAGATTGTCGTAAAAGGCGAGGTAGCGGATCTGATCTTCCGCCAGTTTGAGGGCGGTGATATCCTGGATGATGCCGACGGCCAACCGGCGCTGGTGGGTGCTGCCGCGAACCACCTCCCCTTGGTTGAGAATGGTCCGTTGGTCGCCATCGGCCAGCCTGATCCGGTAGTGGACGCTGAAGTGTTGCTCCTTGTCGCAGGCTTCGTCGATCAAGGTGCGGATTGCCTCCCGTTCGTCGTCGTCGATACAGGCAAAAAGGTCGTCGTAGTCGCAGGGGCAGGGAAGCCCGAGCAGTTCCGGGGTATGGCAGGTGAGCTGAAATTCGCCGGTGTCGAGATCCCGTTCCCAATGACCGAGCCGGGCGAGATCCTGGGCCTTGAACAGCCGTTTCTGGTTGATTTTCATCGCGCTGACGATGGTGCCCGAGCGGAGCCAGTAGCGGGTGCGGTGGCCCAGGATGAGCAGGTTGATCGGCTTGGCGATGAAGTCCGAGGCCCCCGCCTCGAAGGCCTGGACAATGGTCTCCGGGTCTTCGAGGCCGGTGATCATGACCACCGGTGTGTGGGCGCCATTGGGCAGGGCGCGCAGGGCGCGACAGACGGCAAAGCCATCCATGTCAGGCATAGCCACGTCGAGCAGGACCAAGTCGGCCGGTTTTTTCCGGAACAGTGCCACCGCCTCTTCGCCGCTTTCGGTCTCGACCACGGTGAACCCGGCCTTTTCCAAGGTGAATCGCATCTGCAACCGAATGGCGAGGTCGGCATCGACGACCAGGACCAGGGGCGGGCGGTGGCTGGGGGCAAGAGGCACGGGATCAAGGGAGGAGGAGGGCATGTCCGGGGTCTTGTCTGCTGGATGGGTCATAGTGAAGTTCGCTCAGGCGGTGGCTTTTTTTTCCCGCTCGTCTTTCAGTGAAACGCCGGGCAGCTTGATCTCGGTCCGCGGTTGTGGCGAACCGAATTTTTTCCGGAAAAGCAGCCACTCAACCGATACGATCATTATACGGGAGACGGAGAATCGAACACAGGACAAATGTGGAACCTCGAAGAATAATCGAGCCGTCGGGAATCCTGGCTGGATAGCTGGCCAACCTGATTTTTACCTGGGTCAGGGGCGATAGGTGAAGATCATCCTTGCGGATTTTGGCATTTCTGTTATCAGTGCAGTACTTTTTTACCGCAGGTGAACGGAACCCGGGGACCGTGCCCGGCCGTTCGCGGAACTTCTGCCCTTTCAGGATTGATTATGACTTTTCCCATTGATCTTTCGACCTACCAACCCGTGCGCTTCTCCGTGACCCAGGAGGCCTTGACCGGGGAGCAGCGCGCCGCCTTGCAGGCCAACATCGCCCTGGTGCGCGACAGCATCGTTTTTTTCACCGCCCTGGCCAACACCAAGGGACTGGGCGGCCATACCGGCGGGGCCTACGACATCGTGCCCGAACTGCTGATCGCCGATGGGTTCATGAAGGGGTCCGATGGGTGCTACCCGGTCTACTTCGACGAGGCCGGCCACCGGGTGGCCATCCAGTACCTGATGGCGGTGCTGAACGGCTTTCGTCCCGCCGAGGCCCTGCTCCATTACCGGGAGTTCGGCAAGGGCTTCTACGGCCATCCCGAGCGTAACGAGGAGGAGGGGGTCTTTTTTAGTTCCGGCCGGCTGGGTCATTTGTGGAGCCACGTCAACGGCGTGGCCGAGGCGCATCTCGGCAAGACGGTGTTCCTGTTCGGCAGCGACGGCTCCCAGCAGGAGGGCGACGATGCCGAGGCCGCCCGCTACGCCGCGGCGCGGAAGTTGAACATCAAATTGCTGCTCGACGACAACGACGTCACCATTGCCGGTCACCCCAGCGTCTACATGCAGGGCTACGATCTGGCCCGCACCTTGGCCGGCCACGGCCTCGACGTCCAGAGCTGCGACGGCGAGGACCTCGACGCCCTCTTTGCCTGCATCCGCAAGGCCGTCGCCACCGAGGGGCCGGCGGCGGTGGTGATCAAACGCAAGATGGCGGTCGGCGTGGCCGGGATCGAGGGGCTGCCCAAGGGCCACGACGTCATCCCGGTCCCCATGGCCATCGACTATCTCACCGCCAAGGGCCGCGACACGGCCGTGGCCATGCTCCAGCAGACCCCGGCCAAGGCGGCCAAGGTCGAGTATCGCGGCTCCACCCCCGAGCAGGCCAAAAATCGGGACGAGTTCGGCAAGATCGTCAGCGACCTGATCAAGGGGATGGACAACCCCAGCGCCAAGGTGCTGGTGGTCGATTCCGACCTGGAAGGCTCCTGCGGTCTGCATCACATCCGCAAGAACTGCCCCGAGGTCTATGTCCACGGCGGCATCATGGAGCGCAACAACTTCTCGGTGGCCGCCGGCTTCGGTTCGGTGCCGGGCAAACAGGGGATCTTCGGCACCTTTGCCGCCTTCCAGGAAATGGTCATCTCCGAGATCACCATGGCCCGGCTCAACCAGGCCAATGTCCTGGCCCACTTCTCCCACTCCGGGGTCGACGACATGGCGGACAACACCTGCCATTTCGGCATCAACAACTTCTTTGCCGACAACGGCCTGGCCGAGCACGACCGCACCCGGCTCTATTTCCCGGCCGACGCTCTCCAGTTGCAGGCCATCCTGACCACGATCTTTGGCGACCAGGGCCTGCGCTTCGTCTTCTCCACCCGCTCCGGCACCCCGTTCATCCTCGACGAGCAGGGCAACAAGCGCTTCGGCGAGGGTTATGTCTTCCAGCGCGACTGCGACGAGATCATCCGCTCCGGCCGCGACGGCTACATCGTGGCCTACGGCGAGATGCTCTACCGCTGCCTCCATGTGGTCGAACTGCTCAAGGACGAGGGCATCGAACTCGGTCTGCTCAACAAGCCGGTGCTCAACGTGGTCGACGAGACCGCGCTGGCCACCGTGGGCGCCAGCCCCCTGGTCCTGGTGGTCGAGACCCAGAACAGCAAGACCGGGCTGGGCATCCGTTACGGCTCCTGGCTGCTGGAGCGCGGCTATGCGCCGAAATACGGTTTCATGGGCACCTGGAAGGACGGCGCCGGCGGCCTCTCCGAACAGATCCCCTACCAGGGTCTGGGCACCGAGGCGATTCGCGACAAAATCCTCACCATGCTGCGGGGCTGATCCCTGCAATCCGGACGGTCTTCAGAGCGCCCGTTCAATCCTCAAAAAACCGGAGTTGCCGCAGACGGCGCTCCGGTTTTTTTGTGCCCGGTATCAACCGGTTCCTTGCCCGCAAAGACCACAGCCAATTCTTAACGGTTGCGGCGAGTTATTCTACCAAACCCCGTAGTAACTATGGCGTAATGACTACACGGTCAATTGGGTCACGATTGATATCGTTCGTTTATCGTCTTGTTCGGGATTGTTTTTCTTGCCGTCGGCTTTTGCTTGCTCTATTTTGTAATCAGTCTTTAATCGTCCATTTCGTGTTTATTACGGGAGGTGTGCATGGAAACCATACAACTCGATCTTTCCATGGCGGCGGATGCGCTGGAAAAACTGAAACCCGAGCTGGGATCAGCCAACCGGCGGCGGGTGACGGCCTTGCAGGAATTGTGCAGGGCGACCGAAGGCGCGGAACTGGTCGTCCAGGATGTGTTGGACAAGGTGTTTCCAGGGGCGGCCCCGGAAAAAGGGCAGGCGGACCTGCGCAAGCTGCGCAGCGCAATTCAAGAAGCCGCCAAGGATGCCGGCGTTGGGCTGAAATTCTGTGTTGCCGACGACAAGAAAGCCTCAACCCAACGAAACTGCTGGTTTGAGGGGGAGGATGTCAGCGCGGAGCGGATTCGTCGTTTCTCGGAAAACTCAAGCCAGATCGCCCAAGACCCCAATTCCCTGATACGTCCGTACGGCAAACAGGTCCCAGGCCAGGAAAGCAGCACGAAACAAGCGATTCGCTTTTTCATTTCCTATGCCCACGATGACGATCCCCTGGTCAAACGCCTGCAACAAAAACTGACCCATTATCTCAATAGCAGTAAAGATTATACCTTCACCCTGTGGAAGGATAACGAGCGCCTCATTCTTGGCGAAAATTGGCGCAAGCAGATCGAACGTGCCATCGCCGAATGTGACTACGGTTTGCTCCTGCTAAGTCCTGCTTTTTTTGCCAGCGACTTTATCACCAAAGAGGAATTGCCGCCTTTCCTGTGTACTAAGGGAATCCGGCAAAAAGCCGTCATTCCAGTCGGTTTGGAACAATTCAGCTTTGCGTCCACCGACATGCGTGGCCTGGACAAAGACCAGATTTTTCTTCAGGGAGAGAAATTCTTCAACCAGTGTCTAAACAAAGCGAAACAAACCGATTATGTCCACGCCTTGGCGGAAAAAATCTATCAAAAACTCCAGGTGGAGCGCGCTAAGCCTATAGGCGATCCAGCCTCGAACGCGGAACCTCGCTGCCCGGAAGGCACCAAGGATTGCCAGGCCTGGCTTGCCGCGCACGCAAACGGTCAACTTGAACCCGGCATGGAGAAAAAGACCATTCGCACCTATGGCAAGTGCTTTTCCATGGCGCCGCAGGCAAGCCAGGAGCATGCCGAGGAACTACAAGGCACCGAGCCCACCGACACCCTCGACGACATCCTTCACTGGCTGGACGACCCCGATGGCCCCGCCTGCTACGCCCTGCTTGGTGATCTAGGCATGGGCAAGACCACCACCTGCAAGATGCTCACCAGGGAACTGCTGAAGAAAAACGGGGTGGCGCCGGTGCTGATGGATCTGCGCAATCTGCAAGCTGAAAACAAGGCGGGACTCACGCTTGAGGAAATCCTGGGTGACGTCCTGCGCCACAGTTGGGCCAGTACCGCGCAGCAGACGCCCTTCACCGCCCGGGATATCATCAGTCACGTCCAGGACAAGGGGGCTCTGATCATCTTCGATGGCCTGGACGAGGTGCTTGTCCATTTAACCTCGGACGAAGGCAAGAAATTCACCCGCGAACTGTGGCGCATTCTGCCCGTACGGCAGGGGCGGCATGAGGGAATGCGCCGTCTGGGCGGCAAGATGCTCATTGCCTGCCGCACCCACTATTTCCCGACCTTGGCGCAACAAAACAGCCACTTTCGCGGCGAGGACAAGGAGCACATCCAGGCGGGGGATTACCGGGGGCTTTTGCTGCTACCCTTCACCGAGCAACAGATCATCGGCTATTTGGAAAAAAATTTCCCGGAACGAAACGCCCAGGCGCTCTGGGAAATGCTCAAGCACATCCACAATATTCCCGATGTTGCCAAGCGACCTTACAATCTCTCCCTCATTGCCACCCATAAACAACTGGAAAAACTGGAACGCAAGCTCATGCTCGGTGAGACGGTGCGGGCCACCGACCTCTACGAAACCATTGTCACCGAATGGCTCGAACGGGACGAAGGCAAGCACCAGTTTACCAAGCCGCATAAACGCTTGCTCATGGAACATCTGGCCGCGGAACTGTGGCGGAGCAGCCAGCGCAGTTGGAAAAACGAGACCTTGGAAAACTGGCTGGTCGATTTTCTCGCCGCCAGGCCGGAGATGACCAGGCACTACACGCTTGGATTGCATCCGAAAGAAATCAAGCAGTTGATCGAACGCTTCAAACAGGACCTCCGCACCGCCACCTTCATTGCCCGTAGCGAAAACGATCTGTTCCGGTTTGGTCACAGCTCGGTGCTGGAATTTTTCCTGGCCTCCTATCTCTATCATGCCCTGATGGAAAACAAGCCGGAAGACTGGGCGGTCCCCCAGCCCAACAACGAGGTTTTTCTGTTTTTTGGCGAACTGTTGGCCGGCGGAGGCCATGAGCAGGCCCGACAGACCATGCAGGTCATGCGGGCGCATTACAGGCCCTTGGTCTCGGAAAACCTTTTTCATTACACCCTTCTCGCCCAACAGCGCAACCTGCCCGGCAGCGTGCTCGCGGGTTGGGATCTGCGCGGGGCGGACTTGCGGGAGGTGCGGATTATCGGTGCGGACAAGGAACGGTTGAACCTGGCGGAATCGAATTTTTCCGGGGCCGATCTGCGGCGGGCCGAGTTCAGGGGAGTGCGGCTGGATAACTGCGATTTCAGCGCCGCACGGTTAAACAATGGGCGGTTCTTGAATTGCACGGCCAGCCGGGCGCTTTTCATCGATGCCGATTTGACCGGCGCCATCTTCCGCAACGCGGGCGAAACCTATCCAGGCCTGTGGACGGACTGCGATTTCACAACCCCGCACCACTACCGCACGGGGTGGCTGGCCCCCGGCCGCTGGCTGGCAGCCTATCCGGGCAGCCGCTTCAGCGAGGATATTCTGCAGGCCAAGGCGGGCACCTGTTTCCCGCCGGTTTGTGCAAGGGCGGGGGGCGGTAAGAAACTGTTCTGGGCAAGCGGCCATAGCGGCAGGGTCAGGGGCTGCGCCTGGTCCGGCGACAACAGGCGTGTGGTCTCGGCGGGCGATGACGGGACGTTGAAGATCTGGAACGCGTCGAGTGGCGAGTGCGAGCAGACGCTGAGCGGCCATAGCGGCAGGGTCTTGGGCTGCGCCTGGTCCGGCGACAACAGGCGTGTGGTCTCGGCCGGCGATGACGGGATGGTGAAGATCTGGAACGCGGCAACGGGCGAGTGCGAGCAGACCTTTTCCGGCCATTCCGGCGGAGTCAATAGCTGCGCCTGGTCCGGCGACAACAGGCGTGTGGTCTCGGCCGGCGATGACGGGATGGTGAAGATCTGGAACGCGGCAACGGGCGAGTGCGAGCAGACCCTTTCCGGCCATGGCGGCTGGGTCTTGGGCTGCGCCTGGTCCGGAGACAACGGGCGTGTGGTCTCGGCCGGCTTTGACCAGACGCTGAAGATCTGGAACGCGGCAACGGGCGAGTGCGAGCAGACCCTTTCCGGCCATGACGGCTGGGTCTTGGGCTGCGCCTGGTCCGGAGACAATCTCCGGGTGGTCTCGGCTGGCGCTGACGGGACGCTGAAGATCTGGAACGCGGCAACGGGCGAGTGCGAGCAGACCCTTTCCGGCCATGGCGGCTGGGTCAATGGCTGCGCCTGGTCCGGAGACAACAGGCGTGTGGTCTCGGCCAGCGACGACGGGACGCTGAAGATCTGGAACGCGGCAACGGGCGAGTGCGAGCAGACCATTTCCGGCCATGGCGGCGGGGTCAGGGGCTGCGTCTGGTCAGCAGACAACGGGCGTGTGGTCTCGGCCAGCGACGACGGGACGCTGAAGATCTGGAACGCAACGACGGGCGAGTGCGAGCAGACACTTTCCGGCCATGGCGGCTGGGTCAATGGCTGCGCCTGGTCCGGCGACAACAGGCGTGTGGTCTCGGCGGGCGATGACGGGACGTTGAAGATCTGGAACGCGTCGAGTGGCGAGTGCGAGCAGACGCTGAGCGGCCATAGCGGCAGGGTCTTGGGCTGCGCCTGGTCCGGCGACAACAGGCGTGTGGTCTCGGCGGGCGATGACGGGACGTTGAAGATCTGGAACGCGTCGAGTGGCGAGTGCGAGCAGACGCTGAGCGGCCATAGCGGCAGGGTCTTGG
>Ga0310040_1000324_pt1 | contig 47803 bp, 51 predicted proteins | sample EPASupsiteHSE623_FD_200237 | JGI IMG/M metagenome (GOLD analysis project Ga0310040, IMG submission 200237) | Bioremediated contaminated groundwater from EPA Superfund site, New Mexico - Sample HSE6-23 (v2) (version 2) | ecosystem: Environmental > Aquatic > Deep subsurface > Groundwater >...
AACTAATTTGACCATAACAAAGCAAAACGTTTTAATAGATTAATTTGTTTGGGCTAAGAATTAATTTTAGTTGTGAAAGAAAATATCTCTATAAATATAAGTCTAAGAAAAAGTTGGAGAGTACAGTCTTTTGTTGGGTATCAGCATGATCTTATCTGGCGGTCAGAAGATGATGGTTCGGATGTGCGGCTTATAGTGCAATACCTAATGATTTACACCTATCATCGTCATTTAACATTAAGAGCGCTCCCACTGAGGTGGCTCTCAATCCACTTGGTCGAAAAATATTCCCTGGAATTCTGGGGCTGACTACTTACAAGAACTCGTGTCATGGGAATGCTATTATGCATCCAGGCCGACAAAGAGCATCAGGCGCCGAAAGGTTTTCAAGGCGTTCTTTGCTAGCACAGGTGCCCTGGGTTAGTCTCAGGCCGACGGCCCCCCTGACCCCGTGGCCACGGGGAACACATACGCGTCTAGGCCATAGCTACCGCAAGAGATAGGTGTGATTACTTCCACAGATGTAACCACGTATATCGATAAGGTTAAGGACAACTCGGGAGGCTAACCTGCACTAAAAATGCTTCTCAGGCTATCTATATCCACAGCCCTTACTAAGATGGAATCTGCACCTGAATCTTGTGCATGGCGATGCATTCCTAAGTCATCGGTGATCAGTGCAGCATCCTTCAGCCTGGCTAAGGCTATGAAATAGGAATCGAAGCCCGAACATCCAGTATCCACTGCCACATCCCAGGCAATATCGAAGAGGGCGTCCTCTCCTACTAGGCCGTAGGACCTGATGAGGCCTTTTGAAACCTTGATGGCCATGGCTCTGCCTCCAAAACGCTTGGTTACTGAAGCTGCCTCAATTATGCATACGCTGGGGATGTAGACAGCTACATCATGCTCTTCAATGAGCCTCACTATGGTAGAGCACTTTTCGTGAGTCTCCAGTTCCCTGGAATAATCAAGCGCTTGCAAAGATTTGTGAGGCTTGAAAATGCTCTTCACCCGGACGGAGGTATCCAGAACGACCTCATCCATAGTAGGCTTTGGCCCTCATCTCTTTCAGGACAGCATCTACATCTTCCGGGGCTTCAGGCTCGCCCAGCTCATCCAGAAGATCGCTGAAGCTCTCTTCGATTGTGATCCTCACCCTAGCCTTGTCTGGGAGGTCAAGATCTTCAAGGGGCTTAAGCACCTTATCCTCGTATACGGCTTTGATCTTCATTTATGGGTACTCCATCTTTGATAGAACTTCGGCAATCACGCCTTTGCCTTCTCATGAGGGATCTGCAAAGTCCAGATGCATGTGGTAGATATATCTGCATCTATCCTGAATGGATGCATATCATTATATGAATGCATCAATATTTAGAACTGCCGATTTGTGGGTGTATCAGCATGATCTTATCTGGCGGTCAGAAGATGATGGTTCTGATGTGCGGCTTATAGTGCAATATCTAATGATTTACACCTATCATCTTCATTTTACCTTAAGAGCGCTCCCAATGAGGTGGCTCTCAATCCCCTTGGTCGAAAAATATTCCCTGGATTTATGGGGCTGACTACTTACAAGAACTCGTGTCATGGGAATGCTATTATGCACCCAGGCCGATAAAGGGTATCAGGTGCCGAAATGTTTTCAAGGCTTTCTGGGCTAGCACAGGTGCCCTGGGTTAGTCTCAGGCCGACGGCCCCCCTGACCCCGTGGCCACGGGGAACACCTACGCGTATAGGCCATAGCTACCGCAAGAGGATGATGGCATCAGGTTCGCATATATTCGACATCCCAGAGGTGCAATGTGATATGCAATCGGTCTATAAAACATCTCTATGCCAGAGCTTGCATATTGTCTGAAATGTTCCCCCCAGCATTTTTTGGGCCAAGATCGTCGTCCCCAGAAGAGCAGGGCATAGAGCTAACCCTAACTAGGCATGGCCTAATTTCAGCCTGAATTCGCCAGCTTCAAAGCATTCTTTAAAGTACCAAGCTTTAGCTCACTGTGCATCGGCACAACTGTGCCAATTTTGCCTTGTGCAGTCACTCTTGATAGCCGGACATGGCTCCCAGAGCGTCCAGAGATCGTAAATCCAAACCTGTTGCAGAGTATTTTGACGACAGCCTCGCCAGACGTACCCTTAAGTCTCGGCAACTTCAGTTATCTCAAAGGTAGTGATGATTGATCGCTCCTTGCTCTCAAGAGGGAACTCCTCCAGATAAAGCTCGGTAGCTTCCTGGAGGTTTTTAACTGCATCCTCTATGGTCGTCCCCTGGCCGGTCGTCCCTACCTCTGGGCATTCTGCAACGTACATATCTTCTTCTCTGTGGATAACTGCAGTAAGAGTGGGCATGTGAGTTATAATATCAATTTGGCTAATTTAAATGCTCTTGTGAACTACCATGAAATAGAAGGCAGGGCTTCCAACCAGAATCCGACGCATTTCATCCAATAGCTCACTATTAAACATTTCCACTACATACCGCTATGCTGAGCGGCCGTTTTAAATGACCTTTAAGGCCCTAATTATTGCCGGGGGTCATATACTATACGCCGGAAAAGCTCTTTTCTATGGTCTCTCAAGCCCTGGCAGGTATGGCCATGTTCTGAGGGTTGCCCCATACACGGCAGGAAATGCCAGGTTCTTGTATGTTGCCCCGTGTATGGAGCCCGGCCCGCTCTGCATCTATTGCCAGATGGCTTAACCGTTGTCGATTCCTGAAAATCCGCATCATCCGAGAGGAAGAAACTCTTCCTGGTAGCCGGTGCTGCTTTTGGCAGGTATATATCATACATATAGCTGAATTTTAATCAGAGGCCCGGCCCTGGTATGGGCGCAAACCATAACGATATCATCCGCCGCGGAGGTTCAAATCTCTGAGTCTGACGATGCTGCTTTTGGCTTAAGCATCTCTTCTGAAGAGGCTTGCAGCGCAGGCCCGGCCCTGGTTGCAGACTGGAAGCAAAACATAAACTTATCAGGTTTTCATCCTTCGTGCATGGCTCATGCGGTTTTGAGATCAGCTCTATTAAAGATCTCAAGCACGGAACCTGTGATCGGCGGATGAGTTTTGAAAACCGCCATCCTCAAACGCTAGAAAAATACAAAGATGATGAGACGATAAGCTGTATTGAGTTCCATGATACTTCAGTGATCCACATCCGCGATCCACCTATGCATGGGAAATTATATCCTCCACATCTAAGCTTTGCATCACAAATTCAGCGGCTAGGATAGACTCTAGAGTATTCTTTGGCACGTTTGGCACATTTTTAGTTTCACTGTTGACCAGTTGAGCTATTAGAGATTCGTTTCTAAGGAATATAAGCTTTGCAGCAGCCAGGAATTGAAGTTTGATAAACTCGCAGTGATAACTGGTTCTGGAGTCCGGATGCCCATATACCTGCCAGTTATATCCCGGACAATTGGGACATGCTGCAGCTAACACGCAGCTATCGCATTTAGTCTCTACCCTAGGGCCAATGGATTGAGGACCTTCAAACAACTTTCCAGTGCAAAATCTAGAGAAACGGTGGCATGGAAGTTTACGCCCATCAGTATCATAGGCAGTCATCGTCCTACCAGATCCGCACCATCTATAACTTGGATCGCGAAGCATTATTATATTGCGAATAGGTAATGATAACAAGTTGGGGACTTCTAAATCTGGATTATCGATATAATGGGGTATCAATAAATCAAGTTGTTCTGCAAAATGTCTTAAATGATCTTTTTTGCTTTTGGAGTCGCCCCACACTGGCTCATAAACCACATTTGCTGACGGTGCTAAGCCTAACGATTCAATACTGATAATTCCTTCGTATATAGACTCAATACCATCAGGTCCTATCGTCATTTTGACGCCTTGAAGGGGATATAGCTTCCTGTAGAAGGGTATCTGATGAACAACAATATCATAAGAATTGCATCGATAATGATCATGAATTTTTTTTGTGCCGTCTAGGCTAGTGCCCAAAACGACATAGTCTCGTCGCTCTTCAAGCCATGTTTTAATTTTTTCGTCGAGTAAAGTTAAATTTGAGCAAATAAAAAAATAGAACTTCTTGTTCCATCTGCTACTATTTTGAATCGAATAGTCAACAATCTCTCTTAAATCATTAAAATGTAAAAAAGGCTCTCCGCCAGCAAGATCTATTTGAAATTCATCATATTCGCTTTGTTGACTTAGTTCTCGATTTATTATTTCTTTTGCAAGCCCAACAGGCATTGACTTAGGACCTTTGTCGATCTCAAAGCAATAATCGCATCGCAGATTACACTGCTCTGTGATTATCAACTGGATATTGAGGGGAACTTTAGGTTTCATCTTAGCACCTTGCAAAATTGGTTCTCAGATCCAGGTTTTTTCTTTTACAGACCTGAGAACCGATTATATAGGTTATCATGCCTTTGAGGTATCTTGACAGGTTTGACAACCTGTGCATGCATCTACACATGTGTTAGAGCAATCACATGGTGCTATCACTAATGTTTCTGAGCCGCCTGCTTCGCACAACAATCCAGCAATTATTGTTTGTGCGCTTTCAAGCAGCTCAAGCTGGTCCCCTGCTAATCCTAGTGGCAGTCTGTTCACCTCCTTTATAAATGGATTTATTGATTGAATTATCCAAAATGCTACAGCCAACAGAATCTTCTTTCATCCTATCTATCCCTTGCCTAGTAAGCATTTCAAATAGATATACTTTCCCATGAAAAACTTAAATGTAGCCCACATCCCGCAGGTGGTGTTTTCCCAAAAATAATTTTCCCTGGGACATGAGTTGACATAATGTGGTTACCAAGTGGTTAATTCAAACTATATCTTACACCCTGCATTTCTCAATGGCATGCAGCAAAAGTATCAAATCTTTCTAGTTACATGATTGTGATACAATTTACCAAATACATCCACCTATTATTGACATAGAAATTAGGATTTTAAAAATCCTTACTGCGGGATGTGGGATGTAGAGTACTGGAATGAGAATGTGTCTAATTTCCTTGCACGGTGACTTTTTAAGAAAATATATATGGCCCAATTTATCTTTATACCTAAGCTCCCGGAAAAAATAGGCGCAATAAGTTGAGTGATGAAGCAATTTTCTTAAATTCTTATCATTCATTCTTGAGTTAATCATTGTGATACACCGTTTTACATCAATACTTGGTCCATCATTTCTTTATAATTTCATACGCAATTTTAATGCTGTGCCCACAATTATAGTAGGCGTATGCCATATGAAAATCATCCTCAGCAGAGACCTATTTTAGGTTCTTTTTGAAAATAAGTCCATTTCCATCTAGATCCATTGCTTGATGCGCCCACCAAATCCGGGAGCTTAGGTTTATAATCTCTACTATATAGTGAGACAGGGCCTAGCCTCTGTCTCAGAAGAACCCTTATAGTAAATCGCTTGAAAATAGCATGGCAGATCCACGCCCAGAATAGCAAGAAGAAACCCGCGAATGCGGGTTTCTATGCGGGAGACGGGATTCGAACCCGCGAACACCTGCGTGACAGGGCCCTCAACCCTGCTCCTTTGACCTGGCTTGGAAACCCCCGCGCCAATATGTTGATAGGCTTGAAGCCTATCTATGTTTAAGACAGCTCAGCGAGCTTTGCTCCGAGCGTCTCTGCCCTGCTCTTGATCTCCTGAGATGCTCTCGACACCAGATCCTTGACCAGCATCGATCCATCTGTCTCTATGGTCATCACGAAGGAGTCCAGAACTGGGGTCACGGTTATCCCCGCGGCCTCGCACTCCTTAACGCAGAGCTTGCATAGGGAGCATTCCAGGGTATTTGTAACTTTCGCTCGGTTTGCCTCATCCAGCTCCAGAACCTGGCGTGGACAGACCTTGACGCACTTACCGCAGCCGTTGCATTCGCCAATTGCAATTGATGGCAGATTCTTGTACCCGCAAAGAGTGCCCGACATCCACTTGGCGTGATCTGCTCCTGTACGCTTGGTGGCATAGCCCTCAATTACCAGCTTCTCGTTTTCGCCCAGGATCACGATTGGTATCTTATCAAATGCGGGTGTGACCGTTGAGTCTGTGAAGCTGATCTCGCTTGAGTAAACCATCCCCGGGCCTTCGGCTGATAGCATGAACTCTATCCTGCATCCGGGACAGCCCGTGCCTGCGCACTGGCAGTCTTCGGGGGTAGAGAACTGGTCCAGGTCCTCGGCCTTTATTGGTATCAGGCCAATTCTGAGACCAATCTGCTCATCAAAGAGCACAGATGTGTTGTCGTAGAGGCTGATCTCATCTATGGCCAGAGTTGGGACCTCGCTCATGCAGGCCCTTCTTATGCCGTTTGCGAAAGCGGGCGTAACGCCGCTGAGGAGGAACCTTATGCGGTCCTCCCTCAGCTCAATTAGTTCAACCTGCAATTTTACACCCTTCGACCCCTCTTTCCACCCTTGGGCTTTGTGCCGTCGTGTGGGATTGGAGTCACGTCTTCTATCCTGCCGATTCTAAGGCCAGCTCTGGCCAGCGCCCTGATAGAGGCCTGTGCGCCAGGTCCAGGAGACCTCTGCTTGTTGCCTCCAGGGGCTCTGACCTTTACATGAACGCCTACGATGCCCTTATCTTTGACTGCGTCAGCGACCTGCATGGCCATCTGCATAGCAGTGTAGGGCGAGCTCTCATCCCTTGCAGCTTTCACAACCATTCCGCCTGAGATCTTGGCCAGGGTCTCTGCCCCGGTCAGGTCGGTGATGGTGATTAGCGTGTTGTTGAAGGATGAGTATATGTGGGCTATAGCCCATTTACCTTCTGCCATTTATCCTTCCACCCTGGGTGTTCTGGCCGATCTCTCTGGATGGCCTTCCTTGGCCATGGGTGATCCGCCGTAATAGTCGATGGTCATCTCGTCCCCGCGCCTGACCAGGTATCCAGGAACTGTCATCTTCCTTCCTGATACCTGTATGTGGCCGTGGGTTATGAACTGCCTGGACTGCCGAAGCGAGTTTGCCAGTCCCTGGCGGTACACCTGTGTCTGGAGCCTTCTCTCCAAGAGGTCTGTGACCTTCATGGAAAGGATGGCATCCAGGTCTCCGTCCTCCTTTAGAAGCCCGAACTTCTTTAGGCGGCTTAAGACTGCCAACCTATCCGGGCTCTCCTCTCCGACTGACACCGCAGCAAGAAGGGTCCTGCTGATATGACGGTACTTCCTGATGACGGCCTGAGCCTTCCAAAGCTCCTTCTTATTTCTAAGGCCGAAAGCCTTGACTACCTCTACCTCAGCAGCTATGCGGTCTGCCTGCCATGGAGTGCGCGGCCTGCTGAAAGTTTTGCGATTCTTTCCTGGATATCCCATTTAAACCACCTACTCCTTAGCTGGCGCCGGAGTTGCTGCCGGTGCGCCTTCCTTCTTCCTGCTGACGCCCACTATTGCACCAGTGCGTCCTGTGGACCTGGTCCTCTGACCACGGACCCTGAGGCCGCGCTCGTGCCTTATGCCCTTGTAGCTCCTGGACTTCTTCATTACATCCAGATCCTCTCTAAGGGTCATATTGAGGTCCATGCCCATGACGTGCTTGTCCTCGCCAGTGAGGAAGTCCTCGCGCCTGTTTCTCATCCATACAGGCAGGGCTACGTTTGCCTCTTCTACAGCCTTCTTTAAAGCATCAATCTGATCATCGGGCAGGAGACCTAGAGTCGCTCTTGGGTCCACTCCTGCATTCCTTGTGAATATGAAAGCGCAGCGTCGGCCCACACCCTTCAGTCCGGTTAGAGCCATCTGGACCTGCTTCTTTCCTTCCAGATCGGTATTGAGAATACGAACTATGTGCTTGAGCTGTTCGTCTTCTTTCTTCTTCTTCTCGTCTACTTTCTTGACCTTCTCGGTCTTTTCAGGCTTTTCTGCCTTTTCTTTTGCCAATTAATTCCTCCAGATGTCTGGTTTTGCCCAGAGAACACTCTGGAGCAGCCCCGGAGAGGTTCCGGCGCCGCCCAATCACCACATAGTGGGGCGAATGTCCATTGAGTCCAGATTATTGAATCACTCCACCTACATAAGATTTGCCCTTTATCTTCGCGACATCAATCCAGGGCGATGCTCGCCCCGATGCCTGCCATCTTCTGGAAGAACCCTGGATAGGAGACGTCAACAGACTCAGCTGTGTCGATTCTGGTCCCGCCCGCAACCAGGCCAGCTATTGTCAGAGCCATGACTATCCTGTGATCGTCATAACCGTGAACCTCGGCCCCATGCAGCTCTCCTCCCGAGATCTCCAGCCCGTCGGGACGCTCCTTAATGTCCGCACCCATCTTTGAGAGCTCCACTGCCATGGCATGCAGCCTGTCTGTCTCCTTGTGCCTGACATGCTCGGCATTCCTGACCACCGTCTTGCCACTGGCCACGGCCCCCAATACGGCAATGGTCGGCACCAGGTCTGGAGTCATGCCGGCATCTATATCAATTCCATGAAGCTCCCTGCCCTCAATCCTGAGGATGCCCTCCTCTTTATTCCAGGATATCTCAGCGCCCATCCTCTGGAGGATGTCAATAATTGCCGAGTCGCCCTGGCGAGATGGAAGTATCCCATTTACAGAGACCCTGGAGCCTGTGACGGCTGCGGCTGCCAAGGGATATGATGCTGATGAGAAGTCGCCAGGAATTGTGAAGCTCTTGAGGTTATAGGACTGGCCTCCATCCATGGAGAACTCCTGGGCAGAAGAGTGGATGACTGCACCTGCCTCCCTGAGCATGTCCAGGGTGATCTCAGCATAAGGCCTGGACTTGAGCTCGCCCTGGATCTTTATGACCGTACGGCCTTTTGCCAGAGGGCAGGCTATGAGCAGGGCTGAGAGGAACTGAGAGCTGACGCTGCCGTCGAGCTTGGCCTCGCCACCCCTCATCTTTCCTTGAATCACAAGAGGCGCCTTTTTATTGCCCTTTATGGAGAAAGCCCTGGCACCGAGATCGTTTAACGCGCTCAGCAGCGGTCCATTTGGCCGGCTCCTGATGGAGGCATCTCCAGTGAGCACAGCCCCGTCAGTGAGGGCGGCCACGGCCGAGGAGAAGCGCAGCGTTGTGCCTGAGTTTAGGACATTGATGACGTCATCAGGGGTACCGGGCTTGCCTGACACTCCTTTAATATGAATGTCGCCAGCGAGATCAACCTCTGCACCAAAGGCCTGTGAGGCAGCTATGGTGGCCCTTGTATCCGCAGAGATGAGAGGCCTCCTGACCACGCCGCCAGGACCTAGAGCAGTGATGAGGATCGCCCTGTGGGTATAGCTCTTGGAGGGCGGTGCAGAGACCTCGCCAGAGACGACTGATTTTTCTACCGAGGCTATCATGGGGGAGAGAGATGGATAAGGGAGTATAAGAATTGTGTGCTATGACATGTCTTGTCATGCCAGCTATTAATCGACTTGAAAAGGATATGCCTGGAATTCCATCTCAATTATAGTGTTTTACCAAACGATTTACGCTTGGCAAGATGTACTAAACATGAGTTGAGTTGTACCAAACATGGGTTGAGTTCTCAAGTAAACTCAGGCCCGAATGAGGCCCTGCTCAACTCATCGTTCTATATTATATCTATGCCTGCGCTTCTGAGGGCAGTTGCCCCCCTGACCCCCTCTGGGGGGGACATTTCAGACAATATATAATCTCTGTCAGGGAGCTGTTTTATAGACGGATAGCATATCACATGGAGATTAAAAGATGCCGAATGTATGCAAATGTGGTGCCAACATCCTCTCGCAGTACCTATGGCATATATACGTAGGGGTTCCCCCCAGAGGGGGTCAGGGGGGCAACTGCCCTCAGAACCGCAGAGCATCGCATCGCATATAGGAGGCAATTGTACCTCATCGGGCGGATGATCGGGCTATTCAGGCGACGGATGAATGCTCCTGATATCGATTGAAGATGATAAATATAATCCATTTGGTAAAGCACTATAAAATGTAGAGCAAGCTTTAAGTTTATTTAATGGGATCAGAAGCTGCAGTCATGCAAAACATCTCTCAAAACTGATTTAAATAATAGAGACAGATATAACCCTATGACTTCAGCCGTCAAAAGTCACCCGCTCGTCACCTTCTTTGTGCGGACCTATGGCCTATCTTGGGGGAACTATATCCTGTCTGCTGCCTGGCCCAGTATCCCCTTCCTCTACCCTTATGGTCCAATGCTCGTGGCGCTCATTGTGGCCGGCATCACATGCGGGAGAGACGGGCCAAAAGATATACTGAGGCACTGCCTTTTGTGGCGCGTCGGACTCAAATGGTATGCAGCTGCATTGCTCCTCCCGGTGGCCATCGCCCTTGCTGCAGTGTCTCTTAACGCCCTGCTTGGCGCGCCATCAGAGACAGTCCAGATCGGCCCCTGGTACAGCCTATTCCCGCTCTTCCCCGTGGCCATGATCGATGCTCCACTTTGAGAGGAACCTGGCTGGCGCGGCTATGCCCTGCCCAGATTTTCAGCCGACCGCTCGACTCTTGAGAGCACCCTGATCCTCGGAGTGCTCCTGGCAGGCTGGCATTTGCCGCTAGCCCTGGCAGGGGGATCTATTGCTGTGCCGTACCTGATCACGGCTGTAGCTTCTGCAGTCGTGACAAACTGGGTATATTACAATGCACGCGAGAGCGCGCTTATGGCCATACTGTACCACACCGCTGCAATACCATGGGCTTATACTTCGCCCCAGCCTTCTCAGGGCCCGACCTGGTCAGGTTCTTCTGGCTGCTGGCTGCAGTGAACTGGGCAGTGGCTGCAGTCCTGGTTCTTGCGGCCTGGCCGAGTCTCCGTCGTGAGCCACATACAGAGACAGGCCAGGCTGTGACCTGGACTGCTATCACCCCATCCATTGCAGCCACAGCCATGTACACGATGATATAAGCTCAGGCTTCAAGTAGAGAGATATCTCTGGCCAGGCCTTCGATGTCGCCTGCCGAAAGCTTTTCAGGTCGCTCTTCCAGCAGGGATGGGTCGAGGCCCGATTGAACCTCCCTGGATATGCCCGCGGCAGCTAAAGCCCGCTTGACCTTCTTCCTGCGGTTGCCAAATAGAGCGGTCACCAGCCTCATGAAGAAGTCATCATCCACACCCACACGATCGTGCCTGGGCCAGAGCCTGACTATGGCCGAGTCCACATGGGGCTCTGGCCTGAATGCAGACCTTGGCACGCTCTCCATGATCTCAGCCCTGGCATAGTGGGCAGTGATCACTGACAGCCTTCCATAGTCAGGTGACCCGGGCCCTGCCACCATCTTCATGGCAAACTCCTTCTGGTACATGAGCACTGCCAGGTCGAAGGGCCTTGGAAGCAGTCGCAAGGTTATCTTGGTTGAGATCTGGTAGGGCAGGTTGGAGACAATTTTATTGTAGCCTGGAAGGTCGAGCTTGAGAGCATCGCCCTGGATTATATCCACGTTTGGAAAACGGCCTTTAAGGCCAGAGGCCAGCTCCGGGTCGACCTCTATGGCATAGACCTGCTTTGACCTGGACGCCAGAACCTCAGTTAAAAAACCTGTGCCGGGACCGATCTCCAGCACTACATCAGATGCTTTCAGATCTGCATATCTGGCGATGCGGTCCAGTATGGCGCAATCGTTGAGGAAGTGCTGACCCTTTCGCTTCATCTCTTGCGCAGCTCAGTGGTGAAGATCCTGTACTTGATCTTGTCATCCATGAGCTCATCCTCGATTCTCTTGGCTATGAGTTTCTCCGGGTTATGTACGCCCTTAACCCTCTCAGTTATATCCTTGAAGCTCTTGAAAGCGCCTTTCTTGCGCTCGTTTAGGACCGACCACATGAGCTTCTTGCCAATTCCCGGCAAAAGCTCTAAGGCATGCATCCTCGTGGTTATTGGGCCTGCCTCATTGAAGAAGCGGAGGTACCGGGGCTCTTTTTCCAGGACTATCTTCTGGATGACGAAGGGCAGCTCTACCTTGGAGTTGTTGGAGAGGTCGTCATAGCTTATCCTGCGGTTGACGTGGTCTATGACATCTCTCTCCCCACCTCCAATGTAGACCTTAGAGGTAGCTTTAGGAACTGCGCCCTCCTTGGGAGTCATCTCCATCAGGACGAAGTTGGCCTCGCCAACTGCCTGGACCAGGGGATGTTTCTGATATCCCGATGATCTGGCATCAGTCGAATGGCCATAAGGTAGGTAATCGAGAATCCAGGCTACTTCTTCCTTTTTAGGAGGTCTCCCTTCAGCCATAACCTACCCTCTGAAAACTATATCGAGAATCAGGTCCAGCTCTTCTTCGCTGAGCGTGAACCGCTCTTTGGCATAAATTGCCCTGAGCTCATCCTTGGTCCTGGGCCGGATATCAGCTATCTTTATCGCTACCTCAGGGTTCATCTTCTCCAGCTTGGAGAGCTCATTTACCAGGTTTCTGGACTCTTCAGAGGTGCCCTTGGCAAAGAACTCAGCATGCCTAATGGCACGCCGGAGCTCATAGCCCAGCTCCTCATCGCTGATCTGGGCTCTCCTCTGCCGGATGTCATCGAGTATGTCCCTGACCTCGGCTAAGGTCAGGAGCTCCTCCCCCAAAATGTTCTTGACAATCATTCTACTTCTGAGCAGTTAGGTGTTCAGGCAAGGAGATTATGGTCTTGCTGGCATTGCCGTCTGTTACCTTCAGCAGGAAGGCCCTGCCCCTGATCCCGATGACCTCTCCGGTCCTGCCGTGGAACTTGGGGTTTGGCATGCCCTTGTGCCTGCTGGGGTCAAGGATTATGTGGACATGATCCCCTAGCTCGAAGTCCTGTATGGCCCGGACTACTGGGGATATGCCTCTGGCCCGCACCTTCTTGGTCATCTTATCTCTGCTCTTATGCTTGATTCCGTGACTTTTTGCCATCTAACTCTCCACCTACATCCATTACATCTAGCTCTTCTACCTTGGCATCAACTCTGAGCTTTTCAGCAAGGCTCGGGCTGGTCCTGCCGCCGTCTCCAGAGATTAGCTCCTTTATGTAGAGCCCTGCGTCCCCGTTTATGGCGATCCGGACCTCGTCTCCCGAAACCTCAATCAGATCCGCGCTGTAGACATTTCTTACCCTGAGCTTATCTGCTCTACGGTGAGAGACGCGAGTTGGCGTGCGCTGATCGACTGACCCTATCAATTCGTTCAGGACTGATTTAAGCTTTTCTTCTGGCACTGGTCCTCCAAGCTTCACCAGGGCGTGATAGGTCTTCTTAAATCCGGCCTCTTTTATCTCTTCCACCTTTGAGACATCCGCCATGGAGAGCTCGCTTACCTCCACTTTGCCCAGGGCCTGGCAGTTTATCTCCTCCCTTAGCCAGACCAGGTCTAGGGTCCTCTTCCTCGGCCTGACCGCCTCCACTATAAACGGCCTCCCGGTCCCAAGCATCCGGGCGTCGATATCCTCTCTGCCCGCGCCGTGGAATGTGGTGTCCTCAGACTCAGCTGCAGCCATAAGTGCTGGCTTTATGAGCTCATCTACCGACTCCTGGTACATGCGGCCCGTCCCGCCGCACCTCTCACATCCCCGTCCATGGCACTCCCTGCAGGGCCACCTGGTCTGGGGTATGCCCCTGATGAGCTTCCTGTACCGGCCGTAAATGTATATTGATGAGACCTGCAATTGGACAAGGCCCTCCCCCAGGTCCAGGTGCACTGTGATATCAGGCGCCTTGGTATCGGCCTCCTTGCCGGTTTTGGCCGCCAAGAGCTTTCCCACCTCGCGGTTGTGCTCTGACTTGAAGGGCTCGGCATGCGTGGAACCTCCGTCTGCCAAGAGGAGCTCCTCATTCTCGGACAACAGGCCGCTCATCATGGTCCCAACAACGAACGTCTTGTACTCAAACCCTTCAAGCGCCTCTGCAGCCTTACTTGCCCAGACCTCAAGGTTCTCTTTGGTCATGGCGCCAAGGCAGACCCAGCACTGCTCGTCCTCGCCCTTGATGCCAAGCTTAAGCCTTGCGCTCCTGAAGCTTGGTCCCAGCTCTTCCAAGAGGGCTTTATCTGCAGCTGCAGATCCGGCCATGGAGAGGACTGTCTTTATGGCCCGGCCCCTCTCGACGTTGGTAAGGCCTGTGGAGAGCATCGCGAACTGCCTTCCAAGGCAGCTATCGCATATTGGCCCAAGCCGGAGAATCTTTCTTGCCGTCTCCAGCATGGGCTCTGTTGTTAACTGATCAGGACTATCGCTCATATTGACTCTTCATTTCTGGTTCTTCATCTCTACTCGATCTAACTCATTATTTATAATTACTATACAGTGGTCGGCATGGAGGCTGACTGGACCTACAGATATGACCTCTGCCCTGGCCGCGGCCAGTAGGGCCTCCTCAGGCTCAGTCATGCCCTGGTGGTCGCCCAGGACAAATGTGGCGTCCTGAGGCAGGTCTTTGCCCCTGACCTCAGATCCATCCTCCTTGAGATAGAATAACCTCCCCGACTTCATGCCTTCCAGGAGCTCTGGAAGGCCGCCTGTGCGCACGAATATGCCAGACGTGGACATTGTCCAGGAGGGAGTCGCAGGTACGGCCAGGGCCTTCTTGATCAGGGCGGCGGTTGTGCGCTCGTCCGGGTTCAAGTGCCTCAGGTCCTCTCCTCTTAAGCAGACCGTCTTTTGGACTTCACCCCCAAGAAGCACCAGAAGGACTCTGACATCTTTTCTGATGCCGTGGGAGAGCATGAAGGCAGAGTTGATGCACCTGCATAATATGTCCATCCTGCCAGAGGTGCCCGGGATGTCTTCCAGTGAGAAATCGGGCGTGGTCTTTGCTAGATGGCCAACGATGATGAAGTTGCGCATGGATGGGAAACTGCGACGCGGCCATAAAATCCCTTTCATTGCCGCACCTTCTGATCAAATCGGCAATATCCGACTTATTGAGCCACAATGGATATTGCCCATGAGCAGATCCTTCCTTTTATGATGAAGCTTTATCCTTTGCTCATTATAGCACTGCTCTCCATCCCTGCATTTGGGGATGACAAAAATAGCACCTATGCTCTTGAAGAGAGTGAAAATGCCGAAGCTATCAGGGAGCTTGTGATAGAGTCAGGGAAAAATCTGGAAACTTATCGCTTTTCCCTCACTCAGGTGCAGGATACGGTGGTCATAAACACAACAGATGGAGATAGGATATACGATGCGCGGATGCAGGCTCTTGGCGCCGGAGCTTTCAATGTCACAGGCAGGGCCTTGAAGATGGCCATGGCCACACTTACCATGCCTGCAAGAGAGGAAGAGAATGCAAGTTCCATATCCGTTGAGACATATCTCTTCAACAATACGACTTATACCAAGCTTGGCTGCAACTGGACTGCCAGCAGTCTGCTCCTGGATGAGGATGTCTGGGAGAGCCAAAACAGGCTTGAGCAATCTGTAAATCAGATGAACATCTCAGATGTGAGGCTCCTGGGCACAGATGAGATAGAAGGCAGGGACCTCTACAAGATAGAAATAGTTCCAAAGAGGGGCGCGTTTTCGGCTTTGGTCAAGGAACAGATGGGCTCAAGCCTGCCTTTAACAGCATTGAACATCAGCGCAATCCTCGACAATGCAAGCATTAGATGCATCCTCTGGATCACAAAGGACAGCCACCTTCCCGAGATGGAGTACCTCCAGATGAACATGACATTATCTCCAGAGATGCTAGGCGTGCAGGGACATTTGGATCAAGAGATGCATATCAACAGCACAGTGACATCGAGATACAGCGGCTTTAATGAATCAGTGAATATAGTTTTGCCCGGCGAGGCTAAGAGCGCAAGGGTCGTACCCTTAAACGCCCTTTGATAATGCGGTCTTGAGCTGATCAAAATCGCATAAAGGCATGTAAATCAACCGATTGCTCAGCAGCATACTGCCCGGGACAGATCCACGTGAGCCAAAAAGAATAAGAACATAGGAGTGGACCAGCCTCTCTTCATATTATATTGGTGTTACACGATGATCAGGATCATTTCATTAGATATGGATGGAACTCTGGTGAACTCCAGGTTCGTGGATAAGGTCTGGATGGAAGGCATGCCAGAGCTCTATGCAGAGAAGCACGGCCTGGGCTTCCAGGAGGCCAAGGACTGCGTTGTAGGGGAGTACATGAAGATAGGCAGCGATAGGCTGGAGTGGTATGACCTCAACTACTGGCTAAAGAAGTTCCAGCTAAAGGATACAAAGGAAGACCTCCTGGAGAGATACCTAAACGAGATAGAGCCCTATCCGGAGGTGAAGGGAGCCTTAGACATCCTCTCTGAGAACTATGCTCTAGTCGTGACCTCCAATGCAGCCAGGGATTTCATAGATGTGGAGCTGGAGGGCTTGGTTGAATATTTCGCAGATATCTTTTCAGCCACCAGCGACTTTAAAACTGTAAAGAAATCGCCCCTTGTGTACCAGGAGGTCTGCAAGCGCATGGAAGCCAAACCTCTAGAAGTGCTCCACATTGGAGATCACTACACCTATGACTATGAGGCGCCAATTGAGGCCGGCCTTGATGCTCTATTCCTGGACAGGCACGGCAAGAGGACCGGACTAGAGGTTGTGGGAGACCTTAGAGAGGCCGTGGTCCAGATCTGCGACTGTGCCAATATCTGAAATGCGCAAATGTTAAATCAGTAATCGGTTCTGGCATGGATATGAAGAGAAAGACGGGCCTCATCCTGGCCTTAGACGTCCTCTCCAGGGAGAGGGCAATAGATCTGGCTACATCCCTTGCGGACTGCTTTGATGCCATAAAGATAGGGTATCCACTGATCCTGGCTGCAGGGCTGGAGATTATAAGCGAGATCTCAAAGCAGGCACCAGTGATTGCAGACCTGAAGATCGCAGATATTCCCAACACCGACCGGCTCATATGCGAGCAGGTCCTGGGCGCAGGGGCAAGCGGCGTGATTGCCCACGCCTTCACCGGCAGCGACTCACTCCGGGCCTGTGCCAACTGTGCCGGACAGTTTGGGGCCGACCTGTTCGTGGTAACTGAGATGAGCCACCCCGGAGCCAGGGAGTTCATGGGACCGGCAGCTGCAGACATGGCAAGGCTTGCAGTCGACTGCGGCGCAGCAGGCGTTGTGGCCCCGGCAACAAGGCCGGAAAGGATAAAGATGATAAGGTCAATAGTAGGGCAGATGCTTATCATATCTCCAGGAGTTGGCGCTCAGGGAGGCTCGGCCAAGAGCGCCCTTCAGGCAGGCGCCGATTACATCATAGTGGGAAGGTCCATCATCGACGCTGATGACCCAGAGGCCAAAGCCAGAGAGCTCCTGTCTCAAATTCTCTAATTTCTTAAGGTGACGGCATTAATGCTGAACGATCTACCGCCATTCTATAAAGCTATAGATATTGGTTCCAAAGGATACTCTTAAATAATAAGATGGTGAATTGGTCAGATATCTGACGCTCATAATTTAGAGGGATGATTGTGGCGCGGCTAAACTCCACACAGCCGGTACCTCTGCGCATACTGCTGGCAGAGGATAACCTGATCAACCAGAAGGTAGCTTTGCTTATGCTCAAGCGACTTGGCCAAAGAGCCGATGTGGCATCCAATGGACTGGAAGTCATGGAAGCCATGGAACGCCAGAGCTACGACCTGGTCCTTATGGATATACAGATGCCTGAGATGGACGGCCTAGAGGCGACTAGGGCCATCAGGCAGCGCTGGCATGACCGGCCCAAGATCGTGGCAGTCACTGCCCATGTCCTTGACGGAGATAGAGAGATGTGTCTGGAGGCGGGCATGGACGAGTATATAGCCAAGCCAATTGAGATGGAAGAGCTGGCAGGAGCACTGGACCTTGCCTTGCCGGATCCAGTTGAGGTGTGAGGAGCAGGCGCTCAGTTCATAAAATCTTTTTATAGATTGAGAGAGTATTAATATCCATGATAGTGGCCGAGTTCGCCGTAGTTCCAATGGGAGAGGGAACCAGCGCCAGCAAATATATCGAGGCAGTAGAGCAGATGCTGGCAAGCTCAGGGGTCAAGTTCATCCCAGGTGCCATGTCCACAAGCATTGAGACCAAATCCATGAGAGATGCCTTTGATCTGGTGGAGAAGGCCAACCAGGTTCTGGCAGATATGGGAATCAAGAGGGTAATAACCATGGTGAGGATGGACTACCGCCTGGATAAGGAGAACACCATAGATGCAAAGCTTAGCAAGATCGTCAAGGACAAAGCTTCTAAGAAGATAGCTGTTGAGTAGCTGAGCCTGCCCCCTCAGTTCTATTTTAGTTTCGATATGGCCAGGGCCAATAGATTTAAGAAGTTTCGGCCGTCATATTTTATACATCAGAATGAAATATCAAATGCGGGCGATCTGGTAAATGAGAACGATGGAGAGCAGCACCCTATCATCCAGGATTACAGAGCTCTATAAGAGTATAGACACATTGAAGCATAATGGCTCAGATCCACAGGCTCTGAAGGGGACTTTAGACAAGATTGCGGCCAGCTTAAAAGATCTCTCTGCCCTGGAAGAAGGGATCTTTCAGGAGAATGAAGAGCTTGCCCTGACCAGGGAGTCCACTGAAGAAGAGCGCTTGCATTATAAAGAACTCTTCGATCTGGCACCTCAAGGCTATCTGGTGACAGATGCGAAAGGCAGGATAAAAGAGGCAAACTGTGCTGCCACTGAGCTCCTCAAGGCAGATATTGGATCTCTGACAGGAAGGTCGCTGCAGTCTTTCATCTCTTCTAATCACATTGGCATCTTCACCAGCCACCTAAGCAGGATCAAGTGCTGCCAGGGGTCTTTGAACTTCGAGACTGTGATGAAAGCCAAGGATGATCTCATCCCCGCCAGCCTGACTGTCAGCGCCGTTATGGATGGCCAGGGCTGCGTGGCAGGGCTTCTATGGCTGGGTCAAGGCCTGGCCGGGGGAAAGCAAGCCGATGCAAAGCTTGAGATCGGGATCCAGGAGAGGACTGCAGAGCTTAAAAGGGCCAATGAAGAGCTGGAGAGGTTAAACGTCGAGCTGCAGGCGGAGATGTTCCAGAAGGAAGAGGTTGAGAGAGAGCTTCTCAAGGCCAGGGATAAGGCAGAGGCCGTGGTCAGAGCCAAGTCAGAGTTCCTGGCCAGCATGAGCCATGAGATCAGGACCCCCTTAAATGCCATCATAGGCATGACCGGGCTGCTCTTGGATGATGCCATGCCCCCTGAGAAGAAGGATTATGTTGAGACCATCAGGTCCAGCAGCGATGCACTGCTCTCAATCATAAATGATATCCTGGACATATCAAAGATCGAAGGGGAGAAGATGGAGCTGGAGAGGCAGCCCTTCGACCTGCGTGAGTGCATAGAGATGGCCATAGACCTGGTGGCAGCAGAAGCGGCCAGGAAGGGCTTGAACCTGGCTTACACCATATGCCAGAACACCCCAGAATGCTTCACAGGAGATCCAGCAAGGCTCCGACAGGTCCTGGTCAACCTGATGGGAAACGGTGTCAAGTTCACAAGCTCAGGAGAGGTGACAGTCTCTGCATGGTACCAGGACCGCAGGCTCTACTTCTCTGTGCAGGATACTGGAATTGGCATACCCCAGGACAGGATGGACCGACTGTTTAAATCGTTTTCCCAGCTCGATGCATCCACCAGCCGCAAGTACGGCGGAACCGGCCTGGGGCTGGCCATAAGCAAGCGGCTGGTTGAGATGATGGGTGGCGAGATCTGGGCCAAGAGTTCTCCTGATATTGGGTCCACATTCAACCTCAGCATCAGGGCCGAGGCTTACTCATGCGAGCCCAAGCCATATCTGAGCACAAAACCGCCAATGCTTGCAGGTAAGAAGGTGCTAATAGCCGAGAAGAGCAGGATCAACCGCATTATCCTCGGCCATCATATCCAGTCCTGGGGCATGATGCCTCTAAACGCACCCACTGGCCAGGAGGCCTTGAAGATGATAGGCAGGAACAAGTTCGACCTGGCCATAGTGGACAGGCAGGTCCAGGATATGGACGGCCTGGACCTGGCAAGAGAGATCCACATGCAGGATAAGTCGCTGCCCATAATTCTTATCACCACTCTTGGCGACTGCGATCTTAAGAGAGACAAAAGCCCGGCATCAGAAATTCTGGTCAAGCCAATCAAGCCGTCTCAGCTTTATGATGCAGTCAAGAACATCTTTAAAGTCCCAGGAGAGCATGAAGAGGCCCGCACTGGCCACAGCGCATCCTCAGAGAGCCCTGTCAGGGTGCTTCTGGCAGAGGACAACCCTGTGAACCAGAAGGTCACTCTAAAGATGCTGGAGCGTCTGGGGTACCATGCCGATGTGGCCTCAAATGGGCTGGAAGTCCTGGAAGCCCTGGAGCGCCAGCATTACGATATAATCCTGATGGACATCCAGATGCCAGAGATGGACGGCCTTGAAGCGACCAGGGCCATCAGGCAACGCTTCCCGCCTGAGGAGCAGCCAAAGATCATAGCCATCACAGCATATGCTCTGGCTGGAGACAAGGAGCGGTGCCTGAATGCTGGAATGGACGGATACATAAGCAAGCCCGTGAGGATTGAAGATTTAAAGGAGCTGATGGCAGGGACCGCTTCATGAATCACGCAAAATTTATATCCTGATAGATGTGCCAGTGCCATATAGCCGGGCTAGTGCTAACATAGTCATCCAGTTGACTGCATCTCAAGCAAAAGATAGAAAAGCTATAAGCAAAATAGCTGCAGAATAACTTCGAACAGTCACAGGGATATTTAGACCAAGGCATAATGGGGAGCTATATATGGCAGATAACTTTGAGGGTTCAACCGAAGTAATAGATAAAGAAGTCATAGCCAGCCTCCGCGAGCTGCAAGATGAAGGGGAGCCAGATATCATAATCGAGCTAAGCGATCTCTTTTTTGAAAATGCTCCTGGAAAGATCCAGGCCATCAGGACTGCAATTGAGAAGGGAGATGCCAAGGGGCTTCATGTGGCGGCACACAGCCTGAAGTCGAGCAGCTCCTATCTTGGAGCCACCAAGCTCTCTGCCATGGCCAAGGAGCTTGAGAATATGGGAAGAGCAGGAGACCTTGAGGGCGCAAAAGAGAAGCTGGAGAGATTGGAATCTGAGTATGAGAAGGTCAGGTCCGCCCTTGAAGTGGAGAGGAAAGGTTAGGCGTGTCAGTGAACAGCGCCTTTGACCTCATCCACTATCTTATCTATGATGCTCTTATCACCCTTATCTGAGGGCTTCTTCTCCCCGAACTCTGCTGCAAGCTCCTCTAAGAGCTGCTTTTGACGGCTAGTGAGAGAGAGGGGCGTCTTGACAGTGACCTTGACATGAAGATCACCTGTGCCCATGCCGTGAAGCCTGGGCATGCCCTTGCCGCGCAGCCTGAATACAGAGCCTGACTGGGTCCCGGCAGGAACCTTGACCTTGGCCTTGCCGTTTAAGGTTGGAACCAGGATCTCAGAGCCAAGCGAGGCCTGTGTGATGGATACAGGCGTCTCCAGGAGCAGATCGCTCTCCACCCTGTTGAAGACTGAATGAGGCCTGACATTTATAAATATGTATAGATCTCCTGCAGGAGCTCCCGGAGATCCGGCATCGCCCTGGCCTTTGAGCTTCAAGTGCTGGCCGCTGTCCACTCCCTGAGGGATCTTGACATTGATCTTTCTGTACTTTCTGACCCTGCCAGATCCGCCGCAGTCCTCGCAGGGCGCTTTTATGATCTTGCCCTGGCCCCCGCACCTGGGGCAGGCCGAGGAGGAGATCATCTGACCAAGAGGCGTGCTGTGGGCCCGGGTGACCTGGCCCGAGCCTCCGCAGTTGGAGCACACCTCGGGGCTGGTTCCGGGCTTTGCACCGCTTCCAGAGCACTTGGAGCAGGTCTCGCTTCTGGGCACCTCTATTACCGTCTCCATGCCTAAAGCCGCCTGCTCCAGGGTCATATCCAGGTCATAGCGCAGGTCGCGCCCGCGCTCGGGGCCCCTTCTCCGTCCGCCTCCAAAGAAGGCATCGAAGATGGAGTCTCCTCCAAACCCGAACCCTCTGAAGAGGTCCTCGAAGTCCACTCCGCGGAATAGATCCTCCTGGCTGTACTGGCCAGAGATTCCCGAGTGGCCGAACTGGTCGTACTTCCTGCGCTTATCCGAATCAGAGAGGACGGCATAAGCTTCTGAGATCTCCTTGAACCGCTCCTCTGCATCTGTTGCATCAGACCGGTCAGGATGGTACTTCATTGCAAGCTTGCGGTAAGCGGTCTTTATGGCCTTCTCGTCCGCATCCTTTGCTACTCCCAGAACCTCGTAATAGTCCTTCTTATCCGGCATATCCGCTCCTATCTTTTATCGTTTACTACCTCGTAGTCTGCATCTACATAATCCTTGGGCCCTGATGTCGGACCCTGCTGGGACTGCTGTTGCTGCGACTGCTGAGATTGCTGCTGTTGCTGCTGCTGAGATGCCTTCTGGTACATGGCTGTTGAGAGCTCGTAGATTGCATTTTGCAGAGTCTCTGTCCTGGACTTGATCTGGGCGGTATCGGTGCCGCTCAAGGCCTCCTTGAGCTCTGAGATTGCCTTGCCGATCTTGTCCTTCTGGTCTGCAGTGGCCACATCTCCGGCCTCCTTCATCATCTTCTCAGAGGTATAGACAAGAGTATCGGCCTGGTTCCTGGCCTCTATCTCCTCCTTGCGTTTTGCATCCTCAGCAGAAAAGCGCTCGGCCTCTTTGATCTTGGCATCTATCTCGTCCTTGTTCAGCTTGTGAGGAGCGGTGATTGTAATCTTCTGCTCCTTCTTTGTGGCCAGATCCTTTGCAGATACATGGATAATGCCATTGGCGTCTATATCGAATGTGACCTCTACCTGAGGAATGCCGCGCGGCGCCGGCGGAATTCCAACCAGAGTAAACCTTCCCAGGGAGACGTTATCCTTGGCCATGGGCCTCTCGCCCTGAAGCACATTTACCTCGACGCTTGTCTGGTTATCAGCAGCCGTGGTGAAAACCTGGCTCTTCCTGGTAGGTATGGTGGTGTTCCTCTCAATAAGCCTGGTAGATACTGCGCCGTATGTCTCGATTCCAAGGCTTAAGGGGGTTACATCGAGCAGCAGCAGGTCCTTGACCTCTCCGCCGAGGACTCCTGCCTGGATGGCAGCGCCCATTGCCACGCACTCCATTGGGTCCACGCCACGCTCGGGCTCCTTGCCCATGAAGCTCTTGACGAAATCCTGGACCATGGGCATCCTTGTAGGACCGCCCACAAGTATGATTTTATCAATACCAGTCTTCTCAAGCTTGGAGTCCTTTAAGGCCTGAACCATCGGCCCTCTGCACCTCTCCACCACGTCCCTTACCAGCTCTTCCAGCTTGGACCTGGGCAGAGTAACGCTCAAGTGCTTCGGACCCGATGCGTCGGCTGTGATGTATGGCAGGTTGATATTGGTCTGAGGCACTGATGAGAGCTCGATCTTTGCCACCTCTACCGCCTCTCTTAACCTCTGCATGGCCATTGAGTCCTTGCGAAGGTCAATTCCAGACTCCTGTCTGAACTTTTCAAGGACGTACTCCATCAGACGCTCATCCATATCCCTGCCGCCAAGCTGGGTATCGCCTGAGGTAGACCTGACCTCAAAGACGCCTTCGCCAAGCTCCATGATTGTGACATCAAGGGTGCCTCCGCCAAGGTCGAAGACGAGGAGCATCTGATCGCCTACTTTATCCAGGCCGTAGGCCAAAGCAGCGGCAGTGGGCTCGTTGACGATCCTCTCGACGTTCAAGCCGGCAATCGTCCCCGCATCTTTCGTGGCCTGCCTCTGGTTATCATTGAAGTAAGCAGGAACTGTTATGACTGCTTTGTCTACCTTCTCGCCGAGGTAAGTCTCTGCATCCTGCTTGATCTTTCGAAGGATCTGAGCCGAGACCTCCTCTGGAGTGTACTCCTTTCCATAGACTCTGACCTTGTAGTCAGTTCCCATCTTGCGCTTAATGCCAGTTATGGTGCCCTCTGGGTTGGTCACCGCCTGTCTCCTGGCCGGCTCTCCGACCAGAACCTGGCCGTCTTTTGTGTAGGCTACATAGGAGGGGAAGGCCTTGCCGCCAATGCTGGTACCCTCTGCGCTGGGGATGATGGTCGGCCTGCCGCCGATAAGAACCGCAGCCGCTGAGTTGCTCGTTCCCAGATCTATGCCGATAATCTTAGCCAAGTTTTCATCTCCTGAGTTTGAGAATTACTGTATAAATATTTAACATTTATCTCTCTTAGCGACAGCCACCTTTGAGAAACGGATCACCCTTGAGTTTAGCAGATAGCCTCTCTGGATCTCATCGCACACTACTCCGTCCTCAATGCCATCGGCCTGTACCTGCATCAGAGCCTCGTGCCTGTAGGGGTCGAACTTGAGTCCTTTAGCCTCTATTGGCACCAGCCCTTCGCCCTTCAGGACATCGAAGAGCTGCTGGTAGAGGACCTTTGCCCCCTCATCATGCTTTGAGGCCTGCTCAAGGCTGTCAAGGACGCATAAGATCCTGGAGACTATCCTCTCTGAGGCGTGCCTGACATGGTCCTCTTTCTCGCGGGCAGCGATCTTCAAAGCATTATCCAGCTCAGCCCGACATCTCTTGAGCTGATCCAAGCGCTCGTCAGCGAGGCTTTCTGCCTCCAGGAGCTGCCTTTTTAGATCATCCACTTCGTTGCCCAAGTCCTTCTCGGCCGTCTCTGAGCCGGGTGTATCTTGATTTGAATTTTCCTTCGCCATAGCTCTCGCCCTGCAGAAATTTTGCGAAACCGCTCCTGTAAGAGGGAGGAATAGCAGGCATCTGCCTGCTTAGAAGGGCCTTGTGAAATCGTGGGGGCTCTGTCCCGGCTTTGGCTTTAGCCCCTCTACCTTTGCAGCTATGACATCATCGACCCTCAGGACCATGGTCGCGGCCTCAGTGGCCGACTTCAATGCCTGGGTCTTGACCTTTAAGGGCTCGACGACGCCAAGGCTCAGCATATCCGCGGGCTTGCCAGTGATCAGGTCCACTCCAGTGTTCTTCATTCCCTGGCCGTGCTTCGACCTCACAGCCACAAGGACATCCACTGGATCAAAGCCTGCATTCTCGGCCAGGATCTTTGGTATGGACTCCACAGCACTTGCATATGCCATGACCGCCAGCTGATCGCGCCCCGAAAGCGTTGAGGCATAGACCCTGATCTTCTCAGCTACCTCAATCTCGGGTGCCCCGCCGCCTGGAACGATCTTGCCAGACTGGAGAGCGTCTAGGACCACATGTAATGCATCATTCATGGCCCGCTCTATCTCCTCCAAGAACTGCTCTGAGACGCCGTGCAGGACTATTGAGACGGCCTTTGCATTGGTGCAGCCCTCAACAAAGATCATGTGCTCGTCCTTGCCAACCTTCCTCTCCTCAACTGATTTGCAGTGGCCCAGGTCCTTCTCAGTGACCTCAGAGGCGTCTCCTATGATCCTGGCGCCAGTGGCCAGGGCCAGCATCTTCATGTCCTCGTCCTTGACCCTGCGAGCGGCCAGTATGCCGTACTTGGCCAGGTAATGGGATGCTGTATTGCCTATGCCCTTCTGGCAGAAGACCACACTGGCTCTGGCCTTGGCCAGGGCCTCTACCTGTCCTTTGAGAACCTCTTCCTCGTTCTGCTTGAAGCTCTGAAGCTCATCGGCCTTGGTTATGGATATCTTGGCATCGGTTGAGAGCTTTTTTAGCTCGAGAGTCCCTTCAAGGAGGACTATCTTGGCGTTCTCGACCCGCTTTGGCATCTCGGGGTTCAAGCGCTCCTTCTCAACAACTATGCCGTAGTTGATCTCTGAGTCCTCAAGAGAGCCGCCTGCGATCTTGACGATCTTTATATTATCATCCACATCCGGCCTCTTGTTGTCCGAGACTGCAACTGCAGCATCCACAGCAATCCCAGAGAGCTTGTCTATGAAGATCTGGATGCCCTTTCCAGTCATCGCCGTCTGGGCGATCTTCATGAGGATCTCCCTGTTGTTTCCAGAGATATCTACGGCCATGCCGCTCAGTATCTCCTGAGCCCTGGCCTGGGCCAGCTTATACCCGAGCACTATGACTGTGGGGTGTACGCCCTGGTCTATGAGAGACTCGGCGTTCTTCAAGAGCTCGCCTGCAATGACCACTGCAGTTGTTGTGCCGTCTCCAATCTCGTCGTCCTGGGCCTTGGCCACCTCTACAATCATCTTGGCCACGGGGTGCTCAATATCCATCTCTCTTAAGATTGTAGCTCCATCGTTGGTGATGGTAGCATCCCCAGTGCCGTCTATGAGCATCTTGTCCATGCCCCTTGGACCAAGGGTCGTCCTGACTGCATCAGCTACCGCTCGGGCAGCCATAATGTTCTTCTTTTGCGCATCCTTCCCAGTCTCTCTTCTACTTCCTTCCTTCAATAGTATTACTGGAGTGCCGCTAAGACCTGCCAAACCAAATCCTCCCCGACATTTTTTCTAATAGCTGTTTGAAGTTCTATATAAAGGCTGCGGGAATGGGTACTGTTGCATATGAGGTTGGTATCAACCACCGTTGCAGCGTGGTTGGTGGCAATGATGGATAATGACAGATTCGTGTTACTGGAGCTGACACGCGATTAAAGAAAATTTTAGATGTTATAAAGCAAATGCCGCGGTGATCACATGCTCGACAAGTTTGCCAAAAGCTATTTAGGGTTAGCTAATAAACCGCACGACCCGTTAAGAGATTTTGGAGGGAAAGTAATGACGATATGTATTGCAGCCATGTGCGATAAAGGATCTGCGTTGGTTCTTGCAGCCGATCGTGCGGTTACAAGCAGTTTATCTATAGAATTCGAACATCCTGGTAAAAAGATGACTCTGCTATCAAAAGGTTGCTATGCGCTGACTTCAGGCGATGCATTGGCATATACAGAACTCTTTGAGGAGGTACGTGATGAGATTGCCATGCAAAAATCTCCTTCCATGAAAGTGCTCTCTAAAATCAAATCGTGCTATCAGAGGAGAAGACGAGACGCGATAGCAGAGAACTATCTGATTCCAAGAGGGTTTGAAGATTTCAATGATTATTATAAAGCACAAAAGCAATTATTTCCTGAAATGATCATGGCGATACAAAACCAAATCGATAATTATAATTTTCAATTAGAGATACTTTTAGCTGGCGTTAGCAATGGAACCGCTCATATTTATCACATCGGAGATCCGGGCGTGTCTAGGTGTTGGGATGTATTAGGATATCATGCTATTGGTTCTGGGTTGCCCCACGCATTTTATACATTCATATCAAGAAATTGTAACCAGGACATGCCCCTTGAAGAAGTGCTCCTGATAACATATGAAGCTAAAAAAATGGCCGAAAAAGCTCCTGGCGTCGGTTCCAATGCAACCGATATGTGCGTGATGGATTCAAGCGGAGTTTACTTAATCCAAAACGAACAAATAAAAGAACTTGAGCCCGTGTACAGCAAATGGGCTAAAATGGACCCTGCCTGGAAGGAAGATATGCATGCCTTTATCAAAACCGTCCGAGATAACAATGACAAAAAGGGGTGAGGATAGTCTATTTAAGTTCAAAGCTGAAATAGCAGAAGGCAAAAAAAAGTATCTGAGTGAATCGTATGCATTTGGCACGCGGCGCGATAAAGATGCGCCTAGCTATAGAAAAAAGAGGGATTAAGGTGGATTGGACCACCGTCCATTCGTGCCCAAATGCCTCGTGCTCATTTGTTAGCCATCGCCTCAATTTTTATTGAATATTAAATTTTCCAGAGGTTTGATTTAGCCCACATCCCGCAGGTGGAGTTTTCCCAAAAATAATTTTCGCTGGGATATGAATTGACATAATGTGGTTACCAATTGGTTAATTCGAACTATTTCTTACACCATGCATTTTTCGATGGTATGCCGCAAAAGGAGCAAATCATTCTGGGCCCATGATTGTGGCACAATTTACCAAATATAGCCATATATTGTTGACAAAAAAATTAGGATTTTTAAAATTCTTTACTGCGGGATGTGGGATTTAGGACATTAGCGTGTAGTAATACTTTTGTGAAAAAGCCTCTATTTGACACCATACCCGCACCATCATATTCGAACACCAGAAGACACAACGAAACCGATTGGAGCGAAAGATATAAATGAAATAGCGCCTGTTAAATATTAAAAAATTGACTCTGTGGATCAGACACCGATAGATATTTATTACGAGCGAAGTATGGGGCCGCAACTAGAGAAAAAGGATGATCAGACCATGAATGATAAGACTAAGCCTAAGCCCCTCGATTTTGTAGGCATGTCCTATACCACTGAGCTGGGTAGGCAGATGCCCTATGGCGCAGTAATAAATTCCAAAGGCATCATAAAACGGGTCATGACTGAAGAAGACTACCCTGAATTGTGAGTGTCGGTAATGAATATAGTTACCGATACGGATATTCTATTTGATTCGATTAGAGCAAGAAATCCAGAGAACATCTTGACTCGTCTTCAGTCTGTTGGCCATGAAATATACGTGCCTTTGACTGTTTTAGGTGAAGTGATGCTCGTTGGTTGCCTGTCCATGCCGAGCAGAAAGGAAGACCTGCTTGAGGTAATGGATTATTGCGAAAAGCTTGCGCCATCGGTTTTAATTCCGAATATAAAATTACGTAAGTGCTGTCAATGCATCGATGAGATAGCAGAGAGAAACGGTATTACGGATAGAACCAACCTGAGCTATGCCACTGCATACAACACCAAAAAAGATCCTATAAACTATTACGTAACTACCGATAGACCGGTTGTCCATATCAGATTGCCATGTGAAACAAGCTGCAAACTGGTTCCACCAGAGATCATCCTTCCTTCGATGTTAAGAAGAACTCTTTTAAGTAAATAATACCGTGTTGGCTTTCACAGTGTTCTGGCTTTAACATTATGTGCTAATGAATTAAAGAAAAGTATTACTCACCAACCTCCACGCACCACCCACCCAAACCAACCACGTATGCAACAGAACCCGGGAATGGATGCATGATGCAATAAGCCCGGAATATTATAGATTTGGCCGAGATATAGACCAACGGCAAGATCTATATAGGGAGATGTAGAAGTACGATCCGCGTGCAGCAGACTGAGCGCCGGAGTAGAAGTCCATCGCGATCTCATGCCTCGCAGGCAAAGAACTGCTCCCTGCAAGAGCGGATCGGATAAAGGCAAAGGGCAAGCCTGAAAAGGAGAACGCATGAATTAGCGATCGCATACCTGTAATGAATCCGGTATGCGGGATGCCGTTTTGGTGATAAGCAGTGAGCCCGAAGATAGAGTCCAAGAACCTTAACCTCTGGTATGGCGAGAAGCAAGCCTTAAAGGACATAAACATAGGTATAGAGGCGAACAAGATCACTGCCCTGATAGGGCCTTCTGGGTGCGGCAAGTCTACCTTTCTTAGATGCATCAACCGCATGAACGACCTTGTGGACAAGGTCAGGATAGAAGGAGAGGTGCTCTATGACGGCCAGAGCATCTACAGCAGGGATACTGATGTCGTGGAGATCAGGAAGAAGATAGGGATGGTCTTTCAAAAGCCAAACCCCTTTCCCATGTCTATATATGATAATATAGCCTATGGCCCAAAGATCCACGGCGCAAAGAAAGTAGACCAGATAGTTGAGAGGAGCCTTAAGGACGCCGCCCTTTGGGAAGAGGTAAAAGACAGGCTGGACAAGCCGGCGATGGGCCTTTCAGGCGGCCAGCAGCAGAGGCTCTGTATAGCCAGGACCCTGGCCATGAGGCCTGATGTCATCCTCTTTGACGAGCCGTGCAGCGCTCTGGACCCCATATCGACATCAAAGATAGAGAGCCTGATGGAAGAACTAAAGCCCGACTATACAGAGGTCATAGTCACCCACAACATGCAGCAGGCAGCAAGAATCTCCGACTGTACTGCCTTCTTCCTCCTCGGAGAGCTGATAGAGTACGACCATACAGAGAAGATCTTCGAGGCGCCGAAGATGAAGAGCACAGAGGACTACATAACCGGAAGGTTCGGCTAAGTCGTCTTGCGGGGAATGGCGATGAACCCATACAGAGAACGTTATTTTAAAGAGCTAGGCGAGCTCAAAACAGACACAGAAGAGCTGATAAGGCAGGTCAACTATGCTATGGTGAGGTCAGTAGAGGCCTTGATCGGCTATGATGTGGAGAAGGCCAAGGATATACTCCAGATGGATCAGGCAGTAGACGACCTCAACCAGAAGATAGAGAACAGGTGTATGGAGCTCCTGGCCCTTCAGCAGCCAATGGCCAAAGACCTGAGGATGATAGTGGGCATCTTGAAGATCGGGATAGATCTGGAGAGGATAGGAGATCTGGCAGTGGACATAGCAAGAGTCACCATCCAGTCCAGGAACAAGATCCACATAACCAGGCTGGAGTTCATACCCCGCATGGCTGAGGTGGCATCAAGGATGCTTCTCCAGACTGCAGAGGCGCTCAAGAACGACGATTCTGCCATGGCCAGGCAGATCACCAAATGGGACTACGAGATAGACGGCCTCTATGGCCGAGTAAGAGACAAGATTTTTAAGATAATCGTCAATAACCCGGAGCTTGTTGACGACGCTACTCCGTTATTGCTGGTCAACAGGCACCTTGAGCGAATAGGCGACCATGTATGCAATATATGCGAGAGCATAGTATATATGGTGGAAGCGAAGAGAGAACATTTGAACTAGATGGCTATGGAAACTAGAAAGGTACAGAGGACTGGCAAATCCACCTTCATTGTGTCCCTTCCCAAGAACTGGGCCACCAAGAACGGCATACATGCAGGCTCTATTATCTACATCAATCAGAGTGATAACGGCTCTTTGATGCTCTCTACAGACAAGTCCGAGCGCGACCTCAAGGTCAAGCTCAACATTGGAGAAAAGGCTGGCGAGCCCCTGATCAGAGACATAATAGGATGCTACGTCTCGGGCTACAGGACAATTGATGTAAGCTCAAGCCACATGTCGCCCGCCCAGAAGAAGGACCTTCACCAGATAGTGCACAAGCTGATAGGTCCAGAGATTCTGGAGGAGACGGTCAGCAAGGTGGTCATTCAGGACCTGCTAAGCTCTGAAGAGCTCCAATCCGAGAGGGCGCTAAAGAGGATCAGGACTGTGGTCAAGTCCATGATTCAGGATGCCATAAATGCTCTGGCCTTAAACGATAAGGATATGGCCGCAGATGTGATACAGAGGGATGATGATATAGACAGGTTGAACCTGCTCATATCAAGGCAGTTCACTGAGATCCTCCGGTCCGGATCAATAAAGCAGGAAGCCCTCGATCCGATAACCGCTTTCAATTATATGCAGGCTGCATCAAACCTGGAGAGGATTGCAGATCACGCCTCCAGGATCGCAGAGATGGCAAGCAAGCTAGACGGCGCCCTGCCAAAGGATATTGTAGATGAGCTGGTGAAGATGGAGTCCACCTTTACAGGGCTCATAGAAGAATCCATAACTTACCTGATACAGCTCAATTCAGAGAAGGCCAATGAGATAATAGATAAGACCCGAGAGGTAAGAAAGCGCACCCAGACATTCGCCAACTCTTCTCAGGCCAAGGACAACAGCGAGATGATGGTCAGGATTCTTGTGGCCAGCAGCATAGAGCGTATACTTGATTATATAATGAACATAGGCGAGCTCACAATAAACCTCTGCCAGGCCAGCTTCAAGCCCGATGCAGACTAAAAAGGCAGATGGAGCCATCTTTTTCTTATAAAGATTCCTTGAGGGCAATCCTGAGACGATAATATCAGGATCAGTCATGCTGGGGCAATCTTTGAATATAACAGATAAGTCAAGCTATTCTATGAAGGCCGGTCTTCCCTACATCCCCGGGCTTCTCTCATTTAGAGAAGGGCCTCCAGCCATTATGGCCGTGCGCGCCCTGGCCCAAAAACCTACGCTCCTCTTCGTGGACGGCTGTGGAATCAACCACCCTAAGAGGGCTGGTATGGCATCTTATATTGGAGTCATCCTCGACCTGCCAACCATAGGAGTCACCAAGAATATACTGTGCGGATCGGCCTTGATGCCAGAGAAGGTCGGGGCTACATCGCCGCTCGTGTATAGGGAAGAGACTGTAGGATTCCTGCTCAAGTCCTGCAAGGGATGCCGCCCTATAGTTGTGGCTCCAGGGCACAAAGTCTCACTTGAATCCTCTTTAAACCTGGCCATATGCTGCCTTCATGGCCATAAGCTGCCTGAGCCCTGCAGGCTTGCACATGAGCACGTCAACCGGGTCAAGAGGGATATGAAGATTCTTTAATCACTATTCAATTGCATATCAAAGGCCCGGGCCCTCTCCAAAGCCAGTATCTTCTCCTTCATCTTCAATCCAAACCCATAACCCCCCAATCCATCGCTTGCCACCACCCTGTGACAAGGCATGACCAGCGGGTAGGGATTGACAGCCATGGCCCTGCCGACAGCCCTGGCTGCACCTGGATGGCCTGAGAACTCAGCTACCTGGCCGTAGGTCATGGTCTTGCCCCTAGGTATGGCAGAGACTGTGCGGTAGATATCTCTTTGGAACTCTGTAAAGCCCGAGAAGTCCAGGTCCAGATCTGCAGTGCCCCGGCCCAGGATGTGGTTTAGTATCTGCTCTGCCGCCTTAGAATGACCCTCTGCTGGAGGCTGGTCGGATAATCTGATCCTGCAAATCTGGCCCCCTATTCGTTCAATCACTATGTAGCAGCCCAATTCCTGAGCATATATTCCTTCAGTGGTCATGACTTGATAATCTCCCTGAATGTTTTAACCCGCCCAAGCTCAATTATCTCTACCTCAAGCGATGCCGTATCCAGCACGGCCACGCTTATGAGGCCCGTGAAGTGGCCCCAGATCTCGCCAGGGTTTATAAGCAGGGTCTTGCCTCGCCGCTCCACACTGCGCTGGTGGTTATGGCCGCGCACGACGACATCATATATCTCTGATCTGACCAGTGCCTCGACCACGGGCTCATCAGTCCCGTGGAGGAGGGCGATCTTGAGACCTCCAGCCTCCACCTCGCCGAAGTCGCCCAGATATTGTCCGCCCACTCTGGCAAAATCCCTCATCAAGCCCTCCCTGTCGCCGTCGTTGTTGCCGTATACCAGCTTCACATCCATGCCGCACCCCTCAAAGGTATAGCAGTTTCCAGAGCCGATCATGTCTCCGGCGTGAAGGACCAGCTTTATTCCTCTCTTTGAGAATTCCCTGAGAGCGTCTTTGACCCCCGCAATATTGTCATGGGAGTCTGACATAAGACCTATGAGCATCAAATCACCTGATGGCTGCAGTAGTTAATCGCGTATATTTCTATCTCGAACCTGGCCTAAATTCAGATCGAGAACCCATTTATAGCGATCTCATCTAAGCCGATTGAGCCGTTGAGCGCCTTTGCTTCTATATCGTAGCTCCCTGAAGGAAAGCCTGTGGTGTTTATGCTGAGATTGAACCTGCCTATTTACCATCAACTTCTTGATAAGAGTCATTGTCAGGTTTACCCTGCTGGCGTTGTCTGCAGCATCTCCAAAGATCTTGATGTGATATATCCCTGGAGAGAGCATATCGTTGGTTGTGGCAGCCGTGCTATTTTTATCTGCAACGACCTGAGATGTGACCCAGACTCGAGTTTTATTGATGCCGGTCTTGACAGGATCTTTCAGTAATATATTCCTTCTTCCATATGCCATACAGGCAGCTTGAAGGATTTATCGACAAATTAGGAACATACATACCCGGGGTTGATGGCCGCTGACTATACGACATTACATAAGCGAATTTCTAAGCTAGCTCTGCAGATACCGATCCCAGAAGATGACGTCGTTGCTGCTGTTGATTTAACAGGCATGAAAGTCACCAATAGAGGTGAATGGATGCGTGAGAAACATGGGAAGGTACGCAGAGGTTGGTTAAAGGTTCATGTAGCTATTGATGTGGAATCCAAGAAACTGCTATCTATCGAAGTTACTAAAGAGACTACAGCTGATAGTGAAGTTTTACGCCCTTTGTTAAAGGGCCTTAATATAAAAGAAGGCCTGATGGATGGTGCCTACGACACTAAGTTATTGTAACAAAATAGTTTAGGTAGCTTTTTATTAAACCATTTTTTTAATGAGAAGGCAAGGCGATTATTTCTTGCTGCAGAGGCTAGGGCTATTGGATGGGGTGGAATAGAAAGGGTATCTAGGGCGACTGGTGTTTCCAGCGACACAATCTCCAGTGGATGCAAAGAATTGGATGAAGAACCAGAAGTAATAGAATCAGGCAAAATTAGAAAACCAGGTGGTGGAAGAAAAAAGCTAATTGATACTGACTCGACTTTGCTATCTGATGCAGACGATTCGGGATTGGAGATTTCAGTATCTCATTTTCCACCGGGAACAAGCAAATGGAATAAGATCGAACATAAACTATTTTCATTTATCACACAAAACTGGCGGGGAAAGCCTCTAATTAGCCATGAAACCATTGTGAATCTCATTGCGGCCACTACCACCCAAGAAGGGCTTCACGTAGAATGTGGCATGGATAAAAAAGTCTATCAAAAAGGCATTAAAATATCAGATAATGATTTAAAAGAAGTAAACCTGACAATTGAGAAATTTCATGGTGAATGGAATTATACAATTAAGCCAAATGAAGCGATATAGATATTCCTACTTTATTCCGTTACAATCCCTAAGTTGAAACGCCAGGCCAGAGCCCCCTAGCTCTCTCAAGATCCTCTGGCGTGTTTATGTTAAAAAATGTCATAAGCTCCGGGTCCAGCGCCCGCAGCTCCTCGACCGGCACCAGGTTTATGCTCAGATAGCCAAGAGGCGCCATTATCCTGCGCCTTCCCTGTGAGATGGCCCTTGCACATGCCTCGGCCATCTTTTCTGCCTGATAGACTGCGTGAAGGGTCTCTAAAACCCCATCCTGGCGCACTGGAACCGCAGCATCAAACCCCTCAGCCAGCTCAAAGAGCATTTTTATAACTGCGACATTGATGAACGGCAGGTCACAGCCCACAGCCACAGCATATTCGCCCCTGGCCGCGCCCATGCCAGACTTGAGACCTGCCACAGGACCAAAACCCGAGACCTCATCGCAGGCAATCCTGGCATCCGGCACCAGCATCTTCAAGCGATCTGCCTGCTCTTTGCTCCTGGCCACTATCACTATCTCATCGCATACCCTGGAAAGCTTCTCTGCAGACCATAAAATGAGCGGCCTGCCCTCGAACTCTATGAGCGACTTCTCAGCCCCAAGGCGGCTTCCAATGCCGCCTGCCAGCATCACTGCTGAGCGCATAGCTTCCATCCGCTCTTCTGGCAGTCCTCCTCTAAAGACCTGATAAGAACAGCCTCGGGATCGGTATAGACCACCTTAGAGGATAGAACGGAATAATCGGCGCTTACTGATGCAGTCCTGCGGCTTGCCTCTTCAAAGATGGCCCTGAAAAGCCCCTCGTCAATCCTGCCATTGGCTTTCTGTACGAGCTCGGATGCGATCTGCTTGGTTACCACATTTCCAAGGACCAGTACTGTAGATTTACCCCTGCCAGATATCCTGGCCTGGCCGTTTTCTACATCCACCATGATATAGGCCCCGGGCAGGATGTATATCCTCCGCCTTTTGGTATAGGCTGCAGAGGACTCCGTCACCTCGCCCACGAGGATCTCACCCCGCATCCAGACCTTGTCCTTTCCATCAGAGACCTGAAGTGATGAGCAGGTCTCCCTGGCCCGGATCTTCAGCTCATCGTCAGTCTTAATCTTGCCTGAGTAGAGCTCCTCTTCCAGGACAGGGCACTGGCCAAAGAAGTCTATCGACCTGCGGTCGCCGCCTATTATTGCTTCCTTGCTGCCTGTGAATGCAAGAACCAGGGACAAGGGCTCATGCCCTCCTGGACTGGTCCTCAGCAGCCTGTACCGTCTGGATCATGAGCATGGCCACCGTCAGCGGCCCCACTCCTCCAGGGACTGGAGTGATGGCTGCGGCCTTGTCCTTGACAGCATCAAAATCGACATCTCCAACGGTCTTATCCCCGACCCTGTTTATGCCCACATCGAAGATGTAGGCCCCCTGCCTCACCATATCGGCCTTTATGAGTCCCGGGACTCCTGCAGCCACCACCAGTATCTCGGCATCCCTGGTGTGGCTGGCCAGGTCCCTGGTAAAGACGTGGCAGACCTGGACTGTGGCGTTCCTGTTCATCATCATTGCAGCCAGAGGCTTTCCAACCACGTTGCTGTGGCCAACTATGACCGCTTCAGCGCCCTCAAGCTTCACTCCAAGCTTCTCTAAAGCATAGATTATGCCCTTGGGGGTGCATGGCACGAGCTTCTCTGCGCCCATCAGGAGCGCGCCCATGTTGCAGGGATGAAAGCCGTCCACGTCCTTCTCAGGGGCTATGGCCATCATGGCAGATCTCGGGTCGAGGTGCTTTGGCAGGGGGAGCTGCAGAAGTATGCCGGATACGTCCTTGCTCAAATTGAGCTCCCTTATCTTCTCCAGGAGATCTGACTCGCTGATATCTTCAGGCAGGACCAGGTTCTCTGACCTGATCCCAACCCTTGAGCAGGCTGAGTGCTTTATCCTGATGTACATCTGCGAGGCCGGGTTGGCTCCAACCAGGATGGTGACCAGCCCCGGAATAATGCCCCGGGCAGCCAGCTTCTCTGCCCGGGCCCTGGCCTCTGCCTCCATCTCAGAGGCAATTGCCTTTCCATCTATTATCATTGCAGATCAGGGTATAGCGGGAACTGGTTGCAGAGGTCCAGGACCTGAGACCTGACGGACCTGATGGTCGTCTCGTTCTTGATGTCCCGGAGCACTGTGGTGATCATATCTGCAATCTCTGCCATCTCCTTCTCCTTCATGCCGCGGGTGGTAACAGCTGGAGTGCCAATCCTTATGCCGCTTGTGATGAAGGGAGTGCTGGGATCGAAGGGTATCATGTTCTTGTTCAGGGTAATGCCCGCCCTCTCAAGGGTCTCATCTGCATCCTTCCCAGTGATGCCCTCCTTGATGAGCTTGACCAGCATCAGGTGGTTGTCTGTGCCGCCTGATACCAGGTTGAAGTCCTGCTCAATGAGCCGTGCTGCAAGGGCCTGGGCGTTCTTGACCACCTGGAACTGGTAGTCTCTAAACTCCTGGGTCAGCGCCTCCTTGAAGGCGACGGCCTTGGCTGCAATTGCGTGCATGAACGGCCCGCCCTGGGTGCCCGGAAAGACGTTTCTGTCCACGGCCTGGGCCAGCTCTTGCTTGCACATTATAATGGCGCCCCTCGGGCCGCGTAGAGTCTTGTGGGTGGTTGTGGTGACAATATCAGAGTACGGCACTGGAGACGGGTGAGCGCCCGCAGCTATGAGGCCTGCTATGTGAGCAACGTCTGCCATGACCATGGCACCGACCTCATCTGCGATCTCGCGAACTACCTTGAAGTCGATCAGCCTTGGGTAGGCTGATGCGCCCACTACTATCAGCTTGGGCTTGCTGTTCCTGGCAATATCCAGCATCTCTGAGTAGTCCAGCCTCTCAGTATCCTTTGAGACGCCGTACTGGACTATCTTGTACATCTTGCCTGAGAAGTTTATGGGGCTCCCATGAGAGAGGTGGCCTCCGTGGCTCAGGTTCATGCCCATTATCACATCGCCGGGCTTGAGCACTGCGAAGTAGGCCGCCATGTTGGCCTGGGTGCCGCTGTGGGGCTGGACGTTGACGTGCTCGGCTCCAAAGAGCTCCTTGCACCTATCTATGGCCAGGCACTCTGCTATGTCTACGCAGGACGTGCCGCGGTAGTAACGCCTTCCTGGATAGCCTTCAGCATACTTGTTGGTCATGACAGAGCCCTGGGCTTCCATGACCGCACGACTCGCGAAGTTCTCTGAGGCTATCAGTATGAGATTATTCCGCTGCCGCTCGAGCTCGGCGCTCAGAGCTGCTGCGACTTCTGGATCAACAGAACTTATATGGTCCAATTAAATCACCGGTATGAACTTGCAGGGTTGGTTGTCTTGTAATCAGGAGGGCAAAATAGCTTATGGTATTGGCTGTATGGCCGGCGCAGCCGGCCGGCATTCCACAACCCTTTTTTAGATTATGTCTCAAGAGATAATGATGCTCAATCGTGCCAGGATAATAGCCGATTTTCAGTTCGGCCGGGGAGCCGGAGCCGCTCTTGTGCCGGATGATGCAACGTTTAAGCTCTCAAGCACAGGCAGGCTGAGGTATCTCTACTCAGGAAACGAGCGCATCGCCACCCTGAGGGCCAGTGACAACCTGCTGACGCTGTCAATGCTTGGAGCAGAGCGTCTGCACACGTTCTTCCCAGCGCCAAGGCTCAGAGTAGTCGTATCTAAGGACGCGGCTCCATTCATAGCCAAAGGAGGGAATCTCTTTGCCAAGCACGTTTTACATGCAGACCCAGAGATCCGCGCAGGCGAAGAGGTCATGGTGGTTGATGATCAGGACAGGCTCATAGCCACAGGCAAGGCCGTGCTCTCTCCAGAGGAGATGCTCCAGATCAAGCGCGGGCTGGCTGTAGCCACCAGGAGAGCTGCGGAGGAATGAGGCTTAAAGCCTTTTGCAGCTCTCTTCAGTCTGGCTCTTCTTGACCAGGAAATAGCCGACAGAGAGGGCGATTATTATCGCCCCGATGCCTATCAGCGTCAGATCGGGCATGGTCTTTACATCTATTATTATGACTTTCCTTGCTATTGCAATCATGGCCAGCATGAACACTACCTGGACATTGATGGCCTGCTCTTCAGCGTAGATCCTGAGCGTCTCAAGTATCTCTATTCCTATGAGGACTAAAAGGAAATAGCCAAAGATGTTCAGCAGCTCATCTATATCCAGAATTAAAAAAGGTGGCGAGATGAGGTCCACGGCCAGGAGATAGGCCAGCTCAATCGTGGAGGCCAGCACCACCAGGCCCATCATGACCATGAGAACGCCCATGAAGACGCGTTGAAATCTGCCTATGTAATCCATGCAGATACGATATATCCATCTAAGTATAAAAGTGAGGTTGGCAGAGAAGGTGCTGCCTTCCTCAGGGCCATTTGGCAGAAGAGTTCAGGCCATCTTCCTGGACCTGATAACCAGGACCGGGCGCCTTGCCATCCTGGCCACATCGAAGACCACGCTTCCAATGGTGATCTGATCTATCCAGCCCTTTCCATGTGAGCTCATGGCTATCATAGAGACATCCTCCTTCTCAGAGGCATCTATGATCTTCTCTGCAGCACCACCCGCAACAGCCGAAGATCTGACCTCTACCATCCCTCCAGTCCCATAAGTCCTGGCATGCCCAGACCCTGCCTTCAGCACCTGGACTGTGGCCCTTATCCCGGCCGCGGCCAGGTCATCTCTTATCACATACAGCCTCTTCTCAGCCTCATTCATTGCAGCTTCGAGTTGATCGACGCTCTCAGCCCTGGTGATCACATGGACCAGGACCACCTCATCAGCCATTTTTCCTGCCTTGATGGCGTTGACGGCTGACATGCCGGCATCAGAGAAGTCTATTGGGCAGAGGATCTTACTGAAGGCTCTGGTACAGAACTTCTCAAATGCCTCGTCTTTCATGGCCCCCAATGATTTGTAGCGCATTATCAGGAGGTCCTTGATAGCATATCTCAGCACGCCTGTGGAGACGCTCCCCAAAAGTACGCCCTCCAGGATGCCCCTGCCTTTGGCGCCCATGGCTATGAGTGATACGCCTTCCTCATCTGCGATCCTCCTGACTGTCTCGTCCACTTCTACATCTAAGGCAGGCTCAACCCTTACCTTGGCCTTCAGCCCCATATCTTCGAGACGCTTCCTGGCATCTGTCAGCTTCTTCTCCGCTTCTTTGACCTCATCTCCAGGAGACCATGCCCTGGCCAGCGGGTCCCTGGTGACGACATTGAGCAGAACCACTTCTTTTACACCAGGCACATCGCCAATGCAGTCTATGAGCTTCTCTGCGTACTTGGAGAAATCCGTAGGGATCAATACCTTTTCAAACATCACGTCGCCTCACAGTATCGACAAACTCAAGGGCTGCTTCACCTCAGCAGCCATAACAGGCCGGATATCATTTTCCTCTATGGCCATTGAAGATGCACATGCAGCCAATAATCAGACTTACTGCCGCTTATCTTTTCCAACTTACCCAGCATCTTTTCACAGATGCGTCTAGCCGGGTGCTTGCAAGTAATCGCTTCACAGGAGCTGGATACCTCATGCAGCCTCCTTCATGCCTCTATTGAGGCAACCATTCATCTTCTGCGCTGTCCTGGTCCTTTCCAATACCGCCTCCTCTCTAAGTTGAACAGTCTCGTTGGTATTGATTCGAGAATAGCCAGTGGAATCTCGAATCCTCCACATAGATCGCATCCTTTGCAGGCATTGACTCCTGGGCCAATAAATCGAAACCTTTAGGCTCATGGCTAAATCAAATTACGGTACAAATCGGTTGGGAAACTCAGCATTAAGGTCCTCTGCGCACTTATCAGAAATCTGAGATTTCAACCCGCCTAATCTATTTACGACGTTTAACGATTATAAATCTTTCGCTCCTTTAGGGCTTTCTAAGCAAGGGACCTACATGATTTAACGTAAATATTTAGCTTAATTGGGGATGCTATGCCAAGCCAAGGCATATGGCAATGAGGCCCTGAGATAAGTCTTGCATTATTGGAATCAGGGCGAATTCAAAATGATCGAGAGCATTTGCGACATTATCTGGTCGCATCTGCTGGAAAAGGGGAGGATGATTGGCAGAGGCTCAGCCGAGTCTGAAAGCCTCTGTGCAGTCCGTGTCCATGCAGTGATGGATCACCTGCCAAGGGCGGATATAGACCTGAACCTCTCCACAGCCTCGCCTATGGACTGTATGAGGTACTCCACCTCATCCATAGTGTTCTCCCTTCCCAGAGTGACTCTAAGAGAGCCGTGACACTCCTCAGGTGCCAGGCCTAGAGACATGAGGACGTGGCTTGGCTCAAGCTTCTTTGACGAGCATGCCGATCCGGTAGAGACCTCAATTCCCTTGTAGTCCAGAAATAGCAGCATCGACTCGCCCTCGACGTACCTGAACCCGAAGTTGGCATTGGAGGGCAGCCTCTTCTCCATGGATCCGTTCACCCAGCTGTTGCTAACCTTCTCTAGCACGGCCTTGACCAGGTGATCCCGGAGGTCGGTCAGCCTCTTTGCTTCTTCAGGCATGACCTTTTGAGAGATCTCTGCAGCCTTGCCAAGGCCAACAATTCCAGGGATGTTCTCTGTGCCCGACCGCAGGCCCCTCTCGTGCCCGCCGCCCTGGATGATGGACTCAAGCCTGGTACCCTTCCGGACATACAGTGCACCCACGCCCTTTGGACCATAGAGCTTATGAGAGGAGAGGGCAAGCAGGTCGACTCCCAGGTCATCGACCTTGGCAGGGATCTTCCCCACTGACTGGACTGCATCGGTATGGAAGTAGATCTCTTTCTCAGAGGCAATCTTTCCTATCTCCTCGAGGGGCTGAATGGTGCCTATCTCATTGTTTGCATGCATCACAGATATCAGAATGGTGTCGTCGCGTATGGCCGACTGGAGCGCATCTATCTCAACAAAGCCTCCCTTGTTCACTGGCAGGTAGGTGACCTCAAACCCCTGGGACTTGAGCTTCCTGCAAGTCTCAAGCACTGCGGGATGCTCAATGGATGATGTAATTATATGCTGTCCCTTGTCTTTGTTCCTGTATGCAACTCCCTTTATGGCCAGGTTGTCAGACTCGGTTCCTCCGCTTGTGAAGATGATCTCCTCAGGCTGCGCCCCCAAGATGCCGGCCACCTTGGCACGGCTCTCCTCTAAAGCCTCCTTGGCCTCAAGACCCAGGCCGTACAGGCTTGAGGCGTTGCCGAACTTCTCTTTGAAGTACGGCAGCATGGCTTCCAGGACCTCAGGCGCCACGGGCGTTGTGGCAGAATGGTCCATGTAGATCCTTTTCATCCCCTCTAAATGTGAGATGATGCGATAAATAAATGATGAGCCGTGGCTGAGGCACCGCATGAGATAAAATTTAAGTAGAGCGCTATCCGAGGCTATTACATGAATATATCGATTCCACTATTCTCGATGCCCCTGCTCATCTCTGCATTTCTGGTCGCCCTGGGACTTGCCATAACTCCCCTGTCCGCGAGGCTGGGGGTCATTGGCATTGGGGCAGGAAGCGTCATCGCCGGCGCAGTGGCGATCACAAGCGTACCAAACGGCCTGGGACCTCAAGGCCTGATTCTGTTTGGGGCTACAGCCGTTGTGGGGCTCTGGATGGTGTCTGTGGGGCTTAAAAAGCAGCCCCAAAAGAAAAGCTGATAATTGATCGTTGCGGTAAGGTTTATATGTGTGATCTGCGTCGTAGAGTGCGCAGCGGGGCCATAGGGTAGCCTGGTATCCTTTCAGACTGGGGGTCTGAAGACCGGCGTTCGAATCGCCGTGGCCCCATCGGTTCTCAATCTATCCAAAGCCAGTTTTCGTCTGGTTTCATATTGCATTCATTTCATCGACGCTCTTATAGTCTCTTCCTCCCGCCGATGATGAGCCCTGTATGCGTTCCAGACCGCTTGCGCCCATTGCATCACTCGCTTCTGGTGTTCTTCCGGACCCAGCGCATCGACGACGTCTGCCACTGTGATCCGGCCCCTGTCATCTGGCGGAGTCAAGTTCGGGAAGCTTCGGTATTCCCTCTTTGTCAGAATGTCCAGGCGCTTATCCTGGAAGCCAATAGCAGGCGAGCTGCCATAGTGCAGGATATAAGAAAGACGCAGAAGGTGAGATGCATTGGACCTGGGACCGTGCATCTCAAGGGTGTTGAAGGGCATAGCAGTCTATGGAAAGCAAATGTACTCGCCGTATCTTAAATCGCAGTATTCTCGCTGGAGCACCTTCTCAAAGAGGAGGTTGCATTCATTATCTCCCGCAACATGCGCCCCACAATGATGACAGTCTATCCATTACTGCTGGCGGTTGGCTGTGGGAGGCGATCGATCTGCAGCATCTCCTATATCACTCCCATCCTCTTTCGGCATGCTGGACGCACGACTTCTTAAACTCTATATATTTTTATAGTGCTTTGCCAAATGGATTACATTTGATATCTTCAATCGATATCAGGAACATTCATCCATCGTCCAAATCGCCCAATCATCCACCCGGCAAGGTACAATTACATCCTATATGCTATGCTCTGCGCTTCTGGGGCAGTTGCCCCAAAAGTGCAGGCATAGAGCTAATATAAAAAGATGAATTGAGAACTCAACTCATGTTTGGTCCATCTTGCCAAGTGTAAATCGTTTGGTAAAACACCATATTTCTCATTACAGCTTTCTGATATTGAATCTTTTTTTCATGGACCTCTATTAAAGCCTGGCAATGATCTGCTTGCCATATCTCATGCCAGGGCTCTCAATCAGTCGGTATGTCAGCATGGCAATGGGAGTTGCGACCAGGATGCTCAGGAGAAGGCAGAGACAAAGGGCGACCATGAGGGGGAGGGTGCTATGAGCTATGTACAGGTACGCTGGAATCAAGGCCTCGAGCAGCAAAGGATGAACCAGATAGAAGCTATAGCTTATCTTCCCATAAAACCTGGTGGCCCTGTTCACAATCAGTCCATTTGAGTATAGAGAGAGCGACAGGAAGAGCAGACTGAAGGCCAGTGCCTCCCACCAGTGCCGGGTGATGCCAAGCTCCTGGGGAATTATATACGATATCTTACTGGTAACGACAGCGTAGAATATACAAAAAGATAATGCCAGGAGCAGAAGAGACGACGGAATGCGGTATACATCCCTGACCTTGGGAATATAGTATTTATATGCAAAGTAGCAGACGATACCTATAGCAAATACTGGCAGTTGGCTCAGGAAGTTCATAGTTTTATAATTGATGAACTCATCCAGGAATATACCCGAGAAAAGCATTTTGGTCAGGCCATAGAGCAGAATGGCTGCTCCCACAAATGCCAGGGATCTGCGCCAGCTGTTGACCACTACGAAGATCAATGGCAGCCAGAGATAGAAGAGCATCTCAACACCTATGGTCCAGCCGGCAGTCACGATGCTCTGATAGTAGGTGGAGGAGAGGTTGAATATGAATAAAATATTCATCAAGATCTCAAGTGCAGATGGCAGCTTTTGCAGTGCGATCAGATCTTTGATAAGGAACACTATCAGCATCGTGTAGAACAAGGGCGCTATCCTGAATAATCTCCGGATATAAAACTTCATGAATCTGTTATTCTCGTCTTTCTTTGTCTCCAGTGACAGGTACAGGGTAAAAGAGCTGATGATAAAAAAAAGGGCTACGCCATAGCCGGCAAATTTAATGAAAGGACCAAGCGATTGTGGAGAATCTATATAGACAGAGAACAATTTGCTATTGAGATGGTATATAAAAATGCTGAGGCAGGCAATTCCCCTCAATGCATCTATGAAACCCAGTTTATCTTTAGTAATTTTAGCCTTTGTATCCACTGGCTTGACCTCTGTATCCTCTGGAACAGTCATATTAGCACCTTGTCCAATGGTCTGCTTGCCCTTGCCATCTCAGTGATATAGAATTATAAAAAACTAATGATCAGGTATTTTATCGTTTTTGTTTTTTTAGATTTTGAGACACAGGACTTTGGCCCTTTATTGCCAGGTGATCTGCCATCGTCTGTGGCGAAGGCCGTCCACGGCCCGGCAGGGCAGTCTCTGAGATAGACTCTCAGGTGCCGGTGCGCTCTTTCAAGAACTCGGCCGAATTAAACGGCATACCTGCTGAGTTGACCCACCTGGCCCGAAAGCTCATCATCCTTTCATGGATGAAAAGTATAAAATAGTCAGATAACAGAGACAGTGCCCGAATAGTGAGGCTTTGTTATGATAACGCGCACTTTCATATGGATGGCTATGGGCATCATCCTGCTCACAGGTCTGTCTCTTGGAGGATACGACCCGTCAGGACAGGTTGCTGCCGAGAACTTGAGCATGGACAGCTTCAGTGCCCTGGGCTTGGAGAATGGTACAGATAGTGCCACGCTTGCTGACCTGGCGCCGCAGGAGGCAGCGTCTGGGCCTGGAGAAGATCTGGCAGTCTATACCGACCAGATGCCTTCCCAGTCGAGCCTCGGGAAGCTCACGCCCTTCGACATCCAGGCCGACACTCTGGGTAATATATATTACAGCGGGAATTACATGGCCTGGAACAGCTTTGGATCGGCGTTTCCAAGAGACCAGCCAGGCCTTTGGATCTCAGGATCTGACGGCTGGTCGTGGTATGTCACAATGCCTCTTGGCAGCTGGACCCAGGAGCTGCTCTATGTGCCCTATGCATCATACCTATCCATGTATGAGGTCTACCCTGGAGGCAGCGCCCGGAGATACAACCTGGGCTTTGTCCAGCCAGGCTACTACCTCATCTGGTACTATGCAGATGCACCCGGCAGGCACTTCAGCCAGTTTGCCCTTGGAAATCAATACAGCAATACAGTGGCCATAGATGTCTATTACCAGCAACGCCCCCAGCCTATCAGGCCAACTCCAAAAGAGCAATGTGAACAAAACCCCCAGTGCAGCTGGGCAAACGGCCAGTGCTACTGCAGGGGCGTAGATCCTGAGCCACAGCCAATGCCGGGACCTGTTCCAAATCCAGTGGCCGAGTGCGAGAAGAACCCGCTGTGCCACTGGTCAGACGGCCAGTGCCTCTGCACTGGAGACAACCCTGAACCCATGCCGGGACCTGTTCCAAATCCAGTAGCTGAGTGTGAGAAGAACCCGCTGTGCCACTGGTCAGACGGCCAGTGCCTCTGCACGGGAGCAATCGGCAGCTCTGGAGATTCAGGAGATCTCACTGAGAGCGCCTGAGTTGTATCTATAAGTCGAACCGCTGCAGTGCACCAGACTTTGGCACAGGGCCGTCTCATGCACTGCAGCAGGATCGATTGAAGACAGAAAGATATATGTGTTCTGTAAACGGTGAGGGGGGCAGTGATTAAGAGGTTATATTATGAGCCGAGCTTTTATCAGGATATTGATCTGTGCTATAATTCTTACCCTGCCTGCACTGGGAGGCTTTGACTCAGGAGGTATCAGCGCTGAGAACTTGAGTATGAGCAACTCCACTGCTGCAAGCATAATAGATGAAATAAAAGAAGCATCTCTTGTGGACGCAGCGCCTCAGGTTCCGGCATCTGGTCCAGGGGATGCAATGGCAATATACACATCCCTTGAGCCATCCCAGGCAGATCAGATGAAGCTTATGCCAATAGATCTCAGCAGAAACCCGCTCAGTTTCATCTACTATAAAGGACGCTACCAGACATGGGAGAAGTTCAGCTCTGCCTTCCCCGGCACCTCGCCAGGCCTGTGGATTGAGGGGAACGAAGGCTGGACCTGGTATGCCTCCATGCCCCAGGACCATTGGGTGCGTGGGCTGCTCTATGTGCCCACGGCCTCGCCGCTCTCCATGTATGAGGTCCGCCCAGGAGAGTTCGCAAAAATGTTCGATCTGGAACCCGTCCAGCCAGGATACTACTACCTGTGGTATTATGCAGATTCGCCAGGCAGGCATTTGAGCCTCTTTGCTGCCAACAAGACAAATAGCAATGCCGTTACCATAGATGTGTATTCCAACCCGATGCCCTCTACATCCGATTCACAGGGCCAGTGCGAGCAAAACCCGCTGTGCCACTGGTCAGACGGCCAGTGCCTCTGTACAGGAGAAAACCCCGAGACTGAGCCCATGCCAGGACCTGTTCCAAATCCAACCCCTGATTCCATGCAGGGACAGATCTCAGATCCAGCACCCTAGCCAGGCTTTGACTGGATAAAATTTCACAATCAGTATGACCGCAGCTTAAGACCTGATGAGGGCTCTTAGGCTGCGATTGGCTGCAAATAATAGACTTTTCATTGTTCAGCCCTCCATTGGTGAGTTTGCTTCGCAACTCATCAATCTGTATAGGCTTGCTTATGTAATCATCCATCCCCATGTTAAGACATTTATCTCTATCACCCTCAAGAGCGTAGGCTGCTATAGCTATTATCTCCGGCCAGTCATGCCATCTCTTGCGTATATTCTTGGTAGCTTCAGGGCCATCCATTTCCGGCTTTATGATGCTGGACGGTATGGGCGATCCTTGCCGCTATCATACTCATCGTCTGGATTTGTCATCACTTTCCGAAAGATAGCGAGAGCCAGAACCGATGCGGTTAGGGTCATCAAGCTTAGCAACTTCTTTTTATCCATCTGTACCTCCCTAATATATATTCAACTATACATGAACTTCTAGCGGCTTAATTGTTTCGGCTTCATATCTGGCCTTAGGAGAGAGGCATATCTTCCTATCTGTGCTATTATAGTTAATACCTTATCTTCACGGTCACATTTGCTCCGTGCACAGCTCGACCGGTAGCGTGCCCAGTTTGCTGTAAAATCTTCTGAGCCCTGTATCCGTGCCATCTTATTCCTCTAAAGATAAATACCTATTACCTGTAATCCACTCCTCATTGATATCCATCAAGATGCAAACTGTTAGTCTTAGGAGCGATTCGTCATTAGAAAATGCTCCCACCGAACGGCTTCTCCGCTTAAGTTCCTTATTGATTCTTTCTACGCCGTTAGTAGTTCTAATCTTTCTCCAATGCTGTCTGGGAAACGCTTTATAGTTCCATAAATCGGCACAATCTACTTTTCCAGTGATAATATGTAGGCAGGACACATCCACCTAAAAGTTTTTTAAGCTTAGGATAAATGTATCCTGTGACCCCTACAATGACCACAATAAATCTAAACTTGAAGAACTTTTCGCATCGTGATATACTGCTGAAGGTTTTTAGCGATTATGCAAATGATTACGAGTATACCTCAGATGGAATTTTCCGTAGAACCAA
>Ga0310040_1000330_pt1 | contig 46823 bp, 64 predicted proteins | sample EPASupsiteHSE623_FD_200237 | JGI IMG/M metagenome (GOLD analysis project Ga0310040, IMG submission 200237) | Bioremediated contaminated groundwater from EPA Superfund site, New Mexico - Sample HSE6-23 (v2) (version 2) | ecosystem: Environmental > Aquatic > Deep subsurface > Groundwater >...
GCCGGTCGCGGTTGAAGGCTATGAAATCAAAACTCCCGCGAGAAACGGATTTACGGCGGTGGAGTGGGGCGGAGTGATCCGCTAACGCTTTCAAACAAAAACGCCGGCGGTTCCGGCGTTTTTTGTTCGTGCGATCGGTTATTACAATCGCGATGTTAAAATATCCATTGATAATGGAGAATTAAAAAAGCCTAAAAAATTGATATTTAGAGGCTGGTTTACGGAGGATATATGCGAATGAAATTCGGTTCATTCTTGAACGACGCCTGCTCTATTTTCCAGATCTCCCGGATATTCGGCCATTTCTCGATTCCTGGCCGCAGGCTGTCGGTCGCGTCGCAGATAATGACGCCCGTATCTTTTGCTTTTCCCATCGGGCTGGACCTGCCGTTTTTCATGTTAGTGAGGTGGTATTCTACTGAATATGGTTTCATTCGTATCCAGTCTTTTCCCGGTAGGCCGAATTTTTCCACGATTGCATTGTAAAGGGGCAAATTGTCGGCGAACAATTCTCCGCGGTTTTTATCCAGCAGCCAGACCTCCGTATCTTTTTCCGATTCGATTGTTCCTTCTTTCTTTTTATGCATTACTTCATCTCCTTTCGATTAAGGCTATCTGTTTAATTTCTCCAAGTCAAGAAAAAACCCGCATGAAGCGGGTTTTGCGTTTTTCGATATCGGTTTGCGTCAGTTTTGCGTCAGCCTGATCATTTCCAGCGCGGTGAGGGCGGCTTCGCTGCCTTTGTTTTCTTTTTCGCGAGTGGCGCGTTCCCGCGCATCTTCAATATCCAGAACCGTGAGCACTTCAAAGATGACCGGAATCTCGAATTCCATCGAAACGTCCATGCAACCGCGGCTGCATTGCTGGGAGATTAACTCAAAATGCGTGGTTTTGCCTTTGTGGATCGCGCCAAAGACAATGATGGCGTCATAAATTTTTTTCTTGGCCAGAATTTTTGCCATCAGCGGTATTTCCAGGGCGCCGGGAATCCGCACAATCATAATCTGGCTATCCGCCAGTCCTTTTTCTTTAAGTTGCGCCAGACAATGCTTTTCAAGATTGTCGGTAATCTCTTTGTGGAAGGTGGCGCTGATAATGGCGATTTTAATGTTTTCGATATTTTTCATACTCGTTGTTTTTTAAAATCTGCAACTCCCTGAGGTCTTGTCTCAGGGAGTTGCAGATTTAGAGGATTCCAAAGGGGTGCTCCCTTTGGTCAATCTGCAGGGTTAACACCCTGCAGTGTCGAAATACATTTAGGAAATATATTTTTTACTCAATCGTTCAACGTATTTTGCCAGGACATCGACCTCGATGTTGGCAAAATCCCCGGTTTTGAATGTGTGGAACATGGTCGCGGCCCAGGTGTGGGGGATGATTCCCACGGTGAAATGATTATCGCCCGCCTCGATTACGGTCAGCGATACGCCGTTGATCGCAATCGAACCTTTTTCAACGATATATTTGGAAAGCGTTTCCGGAATCGAAAAATTAAGGGTGCGGCTGTTGCCATCATCAGCCATGCTCTCCAGCCGCGCAATAGCGTCAACGTGCCCCAGGACGATATGGCCGGCCAGGAAAGATTCCGGCATTGCGGGCATTTCCAGATTGACCGGATCGTTTTTTTTCAGGTATTTCAAGTTCGTCCGGTTTACGGTTTCGGGCATGACATCGACCGCGAATGAATTTTTGTCCCGGTCCACCACGGTCAGGCAGATTCCATCGATTGCCACGCTCGCGCCGGCGTCCAGTTCATCGACGAAATCCGCGTCGGTTGCGACGGTTAATTTTGTTTCGGATATTTCCGCGATTTTGCCCAAATTGTTTATGATGCCTGTGAACATATTATTGGCCGACGGCTTTCATTACCGCCGGCAGGAAGTCTTTTTTGCGGGACATCATATTTTCCATGTAAATCGCGTTGTCGGCGCAGGTTTTTCCGAAAGCTTTCTCAATTGCCGAAGCATCGCCCGCGATCAAAAGCTGCGATCCGCAATTGATAATGTCGGTTATCATAAGCGCGGTAAATACCAGGCCTTCTTTCGAATTGGTTTTTTCCATTTCCTCGAGAAGCTCCGCGCTGCGGTCATTGGCTTCTTTCAATTCCACCACCTCAATCTGGCCGATGCCGAATTTTTTGCCGCCCGCTTCGAAGGTTTTGAAATCCGATCCCAATATTTGTCCGGCGGTCATTCCCTTGAGGCTTGCTTTCTGTTTTTTTATTTCAATGCCGAATTTTTTCAAATTGGAAATCTTGGCGATTTTGGCGAGTTGTTTGGCGATTTTGATGTCCGTCGCGGTGGTTGTGGTCGATTTGAAGACTACGGTATCGGACAATATCGCCGAAACCAGGATTCCGGCCAGCGGCCGGCTGATTTTGAATTTGTTTGCCAGCATCGTTTTGGCGACGATGGTGGCGGTGGACCCGACCGGTTCGGCGTGGAATTTTATGGGTTCGGCGCCGGAAAAGGAAACTTTATGGTGGTCGAGAACTTCGATTATTCTGGCCGAATCCGCGCCTTCAGGCATCTGGCTGATTTCGTTGTGATCCACCAGAACCAGGGTTTTGCCGGCCACGGATTCCATCTTTTTCGGCTTGGCAACCTTGAAATAGTTCAGCACGAACTTGGTTTCCGGGTTCAAATCGCCGCCTGCTGCGGCGGTCGCGTCAACTTTATTCTTTTTCAAATATTCGGCATAGGCGATTGCCGAGCAGACCGTGTCGGTATCCGGGGATTTGTGTCCGATGACATAAACTTTTTCTTGTGCCATGTTCTTTTAAGTTAAGATTAAGATGGCTTCATATTAGAATAAACTGCGTTCAATGTAAAATGCAAAAGTCAAAATAAAAAAATGACAATTTGAAGTTGAAAAATGCCCAAATTGCGATATTTTAACATTTTGGATTGCCATTTTGATTTTTGATTCTTGTATTTTTAATTGGTTTACCGGGCTTGACTTAATTTTTAAGCTAAATTACTCTATATAAAGACAATCTAAACCAGTTAAAGGTCGTTTCAATCAAACTGGTATGGCGGATTCGCGGGAAATCAGTTTTTAATTAAATTAAGTAAAAATAATAAAAAATAATATCATGGCAACAATCGGATATTGCGTTAAATGCAAAGCCAAGCAGGAAATGAAGAACGAGAAGCCCGTGGAAATGAAAGGAAAGGGCGGAATGGTGCGCCAGGCAATGACCGGCGAATGCCCGGTTTGCGGTACCAAGATGTTCAAAATCATGGGCAAGGCGGAAGCTGAAGCGGCAGCCGCGGCGGCAAAGTAGGTATCAAATTCAACCGGAGAAATATAATTTCGATTAAAGCGCGGGCATGAGCCGGCGCTTTAAGTTTGCAAGCGATGGGGTAGAATGGGGTTAATGGACAATACGGCCGGAAGCCAAACGGAAAATGACGCCAGGCAGAACAAGTTTGCCCGTTTTTTAATTATAGGCTTGATCCTGGCGAATTTGTTTTTGTGGCTGGCGGTTTGGAACAATTCGCAGCGGCGATATCTGGAAGTTTCGTTTTTCGACGTGGGGCAGGGAGATGCGGCTCTCGCCCAGCTGCCGAACGGCGCGCAGATTCTCATTGACGGCGGACCAAGCGCCGCGGTGTTGGAAAAATTGGGCCAGACACTGCCGTTTTACGATCGCGATATCGATTGGGTGGTTTTGTCGCATCCGGAGCGCGACCATTTGGCGGGTTTGCTGGCGGTTATTGAAAATTACCGCGTTCGCAACATTATTTGGTCGGGGATTGCCAAAGATAATGCTGAAAGCAGGAAATGGAGCGATTTGATTGCCCGCGAAGGCGCCAATGTGGTTATCGCCCGTCCGGGCGAAAGTTTCGCCCTCGGCGCTTCTCCCGAAAGTATCTTGCAAGTACTGGCGCCCGAAAGCGCCGTTTCTGGATCCGGGCGGAGCGCCAACGATCAGTCGGTGGCGGTGCGGCTGGTCTACGGGGCCCGATCGTTCCTGTTTACCGGCGACGCCACCAGCAAAGAAGAGGAGTCGGTTTTATCAGTCGGATTCGGAGGAACCGACGTTTTGAAGGTCGCGCATCACGGCAGCAAAACATCGGCGGACGAAGTTTTCATGGCCGGGATTTTGCCTTCCGCCGCGGTGATTTCGGTTGGAGCGGGCAATTCATACGGCCATCCCAGTCGGGAAACATTGGATTTATTGGGAAAATATGATATTAAAACATTAAGAACCGACGAGAGCGGGGATATTGTTTTCCAAACCGACGGTAATAGTCTTTTTGTTAAAACACAAAAATAATTTTTGAACATTAAACTTTGAACATTGACAGGACGCGGGCTTGATCTGTATTTTGTCAAAGTTCAAAGTTAAAAGTTCAATGTTTCTAAAACTATGGATTTTCCAATATTCAAAACAAAAATGGAGGGTAAGGACCGGAAGTTTAATTTGACCGATTCCAAGGAGCGCAACGATTATTTCTATTATAAGGCGGGCGAGGAGATTGAAAAGCTGAAAGATTACGTGAAGGACAATACCTTTATTGTCTATCTTTTGGGCAAGAAAAATTCCGGCAAGGGCACTTACTCCAAAATGCTGGCCGAACTGCTGGGCGCGGACAAATTGGAACATTTTTCCGTGGGAGATATGATTCGTGCCATCAGCAAGGATATTCAGAACGAAGCCAAAAAGCAGGAGATAGTCGAATATCTTAAAAAGAATTATCGCGGATGGGTGCCGGTGGAAAAATTGATTCCGGTCATCGAAGGCCGCGATACCAAAACCTTGTTGCCCACGGAACTGATTTTGGCGCTTATCAAGATGGAAATTGCCAAACGCCAAAGAAAAACGATTTTCATTGACGGTTTTCCTCGCGACATGGATCAGGTGTCCTATTCTTTGTTTTTCCGCGACCTGATCGGCTACCGCGACGACGCGGACATTATGGCGTTTATTGACGTGCCGACAAATGTTATCGCCGGTCGAATTGCCGGCCGCCGGATTTGCCCCATTTGCAATACGTCGCGGAATTTGGCGCTGTTGCCGACCGCAAATGTCGGCTATGATGAAGAAACCAAGGAGTTTTACCTGATTTGCGATAATCCGGCCTGCGCGGGATTTAACAAACAAAAGATGGTGGCCAAAGAGGGCGACGAACTGGGAATCGAACCGATAAAAGACCGTCTCGCCACTGACCAAAAATTGATGGAAAAGGCCATGGAATTGCACGGTATTCCCAAAATGTTTTTGCGCAACGCGATTCCGGCCGAAATTGCCAAAGACTATGTCGATGATTATGAATTGACCTCGGGCTATGACTATGCCTGGGACGCGGCAAACAAAAAAGTGATCGTTACCGAAAAGGCCTGGACCGTGAAAGATGACGAAGGCCGCATTTCAGTGAGCCTCCAAGCTCCGGCCGTGGCGGTTTCGCTGATCAAGCAATTGGCCGAGACGTTAGGGCTGTAGAGAATAGGGTAATTTAATTGCTGGCCATAAAAACAAAACCCCGGGAAAAAACGGGGCTTTGTTTGTAAAACGATGTATTGACTCCCGACAGTAAGAAAAGATATTATAAACAAAAGGTTTGTCCTATTTAGCGCAAAGTAAATAAACAAAAACAAAATTTTGTTTAAAAAAATATGCTTGATCATGAAAAACAAGGCGTGCCAGACAACCCAAATTTGGATAGTAATGAATCGGCCACATTAAAAACAGAAACAGGGGAGAAGTTTGAATTGCCTGCGGGAGCTTGGGAAATACGGGTCACAGAAAAAAAATCAATCGCAGGGAGATTGTTTGGAAGCCTTGCGAAAGCAAAAGGAATGGTTGCCGGGTGCGCCCGGGGAGTATGGTCGCTTTTGCCATCTGTGCTCGTGGGTGGAGTCGTTGGCGGCGTTTTTGGTCCGCTTGCTGGGTCGTTTATTATCGCGTATTGGGCAAAGATGTCGTTTAGCCCAAAAAAAAGCAATGGTAACGAAAATGCCGCGGGCTAAAGCGTTGCGAGGTGTATAATTAATATTTTTTTGATAACCGTCAATCTTTAAAAAACTATGGCAAATAATCAAGATTCAGAAGCAATCATAGACGCGTTGACGCGCGCGTTCGAAATTCTTAAATTCGCGCCGGACAAAATAGAAGCGGCCCTAAATGATATCGCCGGGTTGCAGCAAATGGCGGTTTCCACCGAGCTGCTCAAAGTTCTTTCCCAGGGCGAAGTGGAGGCCTTGAACAAGGAATTTGAGTCGAAATCAGACGAAGAAAAGAAAACAATGATGGAGGCAATTGTCAAAGACCACTCTTCCGACCCAGCTTTTGTGGCTGCCGCCCAAACCGCGGCGCAAAAAGTATTCGATGAACAAATCGCCTATTTAAAAACCTTGGGGGACAGCAGCCAGCAAGAAGCGGTGGCCAAGGTTTTAGCGGAAATCGTTTGATGGGGCCGTTTTGACCGCCAGGCAATGATTTTATTGCTGGAATCGTTTAATTATCCCAAAGAGCCCCGTTTTTTACGGGACTTTTGATCGCGGACATTATTGACACCCGGCAAGAAGAAAAGATATTATAACCGAAAGGTTGGTTTCGCGCAGAGTATTTTTGTATAAATTGAAAAAATTATTTGTTAAAATCATGCTACATAATGCTGAAATACCGGAAGATGCGAATAGAACCGAGGGCAGGGATGTTGCCTTAGCCGACGCAAACGGGGAAAAAAGGGAAAAGATCGATTCGCCCGAGGCCTCGTGGGGGCAGCGGATAATGGGAAAAGCCAGAAGGCTGAAAAATGAATATTTAACTGTCGCGAAATTGAAAGGCCTTGCTGCAAACGTGACCAAAGGAATGCTGATACTTGCCCCCAGCGTGCTTTTGGGAGGAGCCATCGGCGCAATATTGGGTCCCAGTTTTGGAACGGCAGCTTCTTCCCTGGCAAATATTTTTCTGAAAGGGATGATAGAGGCGAAGCCGGATACTATTCTTGGGGCATTAGCCACCACCTCAGCGGAATCGAATGCCAACACCCTTAAGGCGGTGGTTGCCGCCCAAATAGCAAGTTCTTGACGGATATTATTATTTGTAAGCCCCGCCCTTCTAGGGCGAGGGAACAAATAATGAGGATTCCAAAGGAAGCATCCTTTGGTCGTTGGCCGGGGTTCAAACCCCGCCCAACGAAATACCTACGAGAAAATATAATTTTGATTAAGTCGGTATTTAATTGCAAATTAACTTTAATTCCAGAATTAAGCTCCGCGAAAGCGGAGTTTAATTTTATTTTAACGATTGTGGAAAACCGCGATTGACAGGGTTTTGGCATTGTCTATACTCATAATAACCCTGTAATAAAGTTTTCCAACACATTTTTTACGGGAGCCTTCAATGCGGTTGCGCCGAGGCGCATCGCTTGGCACCCACTTTATTCATCGGATTACTTTTTCGCAGGGTTAACAAAAAACACCATTACTGGCGTTTTTTGTTTGAGTTTTCTCTCATTGCTCATCAACTCATATCTCATTAACTATCCGATGTCGGGCTGCTGGGAATTGAACCCAGATCGTACCCACCCCAAGGGTACATACTGCCGTTGTAATACAACCCGCTTTTACCGAAATACAATTTTTAATTTTCAATAATCAATTTACAATAATTTTCAATGTTTTAATTTTCAAACAAAGACATGAGGTCCCGTTCGGTTCATTGATTAATTGTAACATTTATTGAAGATTGGTAATTGGAAATTGAAAATTTTAATACCGGACAGTAAACAATAACCCCGCGCTTGGCGGGATTAATTTAGTATAAATAAAACCACGGCCCAGTGTTACTTGGTGGTCTTGTTCATTGCTTTGATGCATTTTGTGCAAGCAGTCACTTTTTCCCCGTTGGGCAAGGTGGTTGATTGCAAATTGGGATATTGCTTTCTTTTGGCGGTCGGATTGAATTTTGTGGCGCGCAGGCGTACCCGCGACCAGGTCATCATTCCTTTCTTTTCGCAAATTTGGCAGACTTTTGACATAGATTGTTTATTAACATAGCAATCATAAGCTATTTTAAGCGAATTGGCAAGAGGCGACCATTGTGGTAAGATACAACCGAATAAAGCTCTAAGCACGAATATCCGAATGTTCGAAATAATTCTCGAATATTCGAACAATAAATGATCGAAACAGGTTTTTAGTTTAACGCTGATATTTATTTTGAATTTCGAATATTAGAATATTCGAATTTTTCAACATTATGGCTGACATCTTATTGATCGTATTTTCAATTATCGCGCTTATTTTTTCCGTGGTTATCCATGAAGTGGCGCACGGAGCGGTGGCGAATTCGCTGGGCGATCCCACGGCGAAGTTTGCCGGCCGATTGACCCTCAATCCGCTGAGCCATCTGGATTGGTTCGGTTCGTTTGCTTTACCGCTGCTTCTTTTCTTCGCGACTAACGGCGCGTTTGTTTTCGGATATGCCAAGCCGGTGCCGATCAACCCGTTCAATTTTCGCGACCAAAAATACGGCCAGGCAAAGGTGGCTCTCGCCGGAGTTGCGGCGAATTTTGCTCTGGCGCTGGTTTTTGGAATGATTTTGCGGTTCTGGCCCGAAATTTCCAATCCGGTAAGCGCCGGATTCTACGCGCTGGCGCAGGAGGTGGTGATCATCAATCTGGTGTTGGCGGTTTTCAACCTGATACCGATTCCGCCTTTGGACGGGTCGCATGTTCTGTTTACCTTTTTGCCGCATTCGCAGGAAGATTTCAAGATATTTCTCCAGCGCTACGGATTTATATTCCTGCTTGTCATTATTTATTTCCTTTCGCCGATCATGGATCCGATTCTGCAATTCCTTTATCGTCTTATCGTGGGCGCGCCGCTGGTTTAGCGGGAATGCGGTTTGACTTTTGTTTCAAATCGTGATATTTATACTTTGTTTGGGATGGTGTCATCCTTGAATTTTTTATTTTGTATTTTATTATTTATCGATTGATTACCGATTTACCATTTTATGGCAACTATTCACCAATTGATCAAACACAAAAGACCCAAGCGCGTGCACAAAACCAAATCGCCCGCGTTGGCGTTCGGTTTTAACGCGTTAAAGAACCGGCCGCGCGATTACAAATCGCCGTTGAAACGCGGCATTTGCGTGAAAGTGTTTACCGCGACGCCGAAAAAGCCGAATTCGGCATTGCGCAAAGTTGCCAGAGTGAAGCTGACAAACGGCATGGAAGTTACCGCCTATATTCCCGGAGAAGGCCACAAACTGCAGGAACATTCGATCGTTCTTATCCGCGGGGGAAGGGTAAAGGATTTGCCGGGCGTGCGCTATCATATTGTGAGAGGCAAACTTGATACCACCGGAGTTGAAAAGCGCCGCCAGGAACGCTCCAAATACGGCGTTAAAAAACCCAAGTAATTAACATTAAACATTGAACATTGAACATTGATAGGATACGGAATTGAATTCGCATTCTATCAAAGTTCAATGTTCAATAGTCAAAAGTTGAATTTTATGAGTGGCAAGAAAAACACAAAAAAAGAAATCGCTCCGGACGCGATATACAACAGCGTGGCGATCGCGCAGATCACCAATCACATAATGAAAAAGGGCAAGAAAAATGCCGCTAAAAAGATTGTTTACGGCGCGCTGGATATTATCAAAGAAAAAACCCAAAAAGATCCTTTGGAAGTTTTCAATCTGGCTCTGGAAAATGCCCGCCCGCTTTTGGAAGTCAAATCGCAGCGCATCGGGGGTGCGACCTATCAGGTTCCCCGGCCGGTGGTGAAAGAGAGGGGATCGGCGCTGGCGGTTCGCTGGTTGCTGGAATCGGCCCGGAAAAAGAAGGGCCAGCCGATGAAAGATAAGCTCGCCGAAGAGCTGATCAATGCCGCCAATAATGCGGGGGTCGCGGTCAAGAAAAAAGAAGACACGCACCGCATGGCCGAGGCAAACCGCGCGTTCGCACACTTCAAATTCTAAAAAAAGTTTCCCAACGCTAAAGGTGTGCCAACTCTTTAGCGTTTTAGTTTGCATATTGCATTTGTATTTACTCATTAACTAATCAACTATTCATATGCCCAGACAGGCCCCCATTGAAAAATATCGCAACTTCGGCGTAATCGCCCATATTGATGCCGGCAAGACCACCACTTCGGAGCGGATTTTGTTTTATACCGGTTTGTCGCACAAGATTGGCGAGGTGCATGAGGGCGCCGCGATCATGGACTGGATGGAGCAGGAGCGGGAACGGGGGATCACAATTACTTCGGCGGCAACGACTTGTTTCTGGTCTCCGGGCGAATATCTGACCAAGCAAAAAACCAACGAACATCGCTTTAACATCATTGACACTCCCGGCCACATTGATTTTACGGCCGAAGTTCAGCGCGCGCTGCGCGTTCTCGACGGCGCGGTGGTGGTTTTCGACGGCGTGGCGGGAGTCCAGCCGCAATCCGAGACGGTTTGGCGCCAGGCGGACAAATATTCAGTGCCGCGCATCTGTTTTATTAACAAGATGGATAGGACAGGCGCCAGTTTTGAGCGCAGTTTGCAATCGATTTGGAAAAAATTGAATCCTAACGCCATCGCGGCGAATATTCCGATCGGCGAAGAAGAGCGGCTGAACGGCGTGATCGATCTCATGAAGATGAAGGCATTGCGTTTCAACGGCGAAAACGGCCAGGATGTTGTTGAAGAGGAAATTCCCGCGGACATGGCGGAGATGGCCAAGGAATGGCGCGCAAAATTGGTGGAAAAGATCGTTGCAGAAGACGAGGATTTAATGAATAAATACTTAGCCGGAGAGGATATTTCGCTTGATGATCTGCGCCGGATTTTGCGCGTGGCCACGATCAGGGGAACGATCATCCCGGTATTCTACGGATCGTCATTGAAAAACACCGGAGTCCAGCCGATGTTGGACGCGGTTTGCTATTATTTGCCCAGTCCTTTGGATGTGCCGCCGATTACGGGCACGGAAGTTAACAGCGAGGTGGAACTTGTGCGCCATCCTACCGATGAAGAGCCGTTTACGGCGTTGGCATTCAAGGTTGCGGCCGATCCTTACGTGGGAACCTTGACGTTCTTCCGGGTGTATTCGGGAGTTTTGAAAAAGGGGTCGTATGTTTTAAATACCACGACCGGGGACAAGGAAAGGATAGGACGCTTGTTGAGGATGTATGCCAATGACCGCAAAGAGATCGATGACGTTTGCGCGGGCGATATCGCCGCGACCGTGGGTTTGAAAAACACTTCCACCGGTCATACTTTATGCGACGAAAACCATCCGATTGTTTTGGAAAAGATTACTTTCCCGGAACCTGTTATCGACATCCGCATCGAACCCAAAACCAAGGCGGACCAGGAAAAGATGGGTTTGGCGTTGAAGAAACTCTCCGACGAGGATCCGACTTTCCGCGTGAAATCCGACTCGGAAACCGGGGAAACGATCATCGGCGGCATGGGCGAATTGCATTTGGATATCATCGTGGACCGCATGAAGCGCGAGTTCAAGGTTGAAGCGAACGTGGGCCGGCCGCAAGTGGCATATAAAGAAACCATCAAATCAAATTCCGAAGCGCAAGGCAAGTTTATCAAGCAATCCGGCGGACGCGGGCAGTACGGCGATGTTTGGATCAAGCTTGAGCCCAAAGAGCGCGGACAGGGATTTGAATTCGTGGATGAAATCACCGGCGGCGTTATTCCCAAAGAGTACATCAAGCCGACCCAAAAAGGCATCGAGGAAGCAATGGAAAAAGGCATTGTCGCGGGTTATCCGATGGTGGATATGAAAGCGACTTTGTATGACGGTTCGTTCCACGATGTCGATTCTTCGGAGATGGCGTTTAAAATTGCCGGCTCGATGGCGCTGCAATCGGCGGCCCGGAAAGCGAATCCGGTTTTGCTCGAACCGATAATGAAACTGGAAGTGACGATACCGGAGGAATTTTTCGGCGACGTGATCGGCGATGTTTCGTCCCGGCGCGGCAAAATCGAAAACACTGCCGACCAGATGGACGCCAAAATCGTTGACGTTAAAGTGCCGCTGGCGGAAATGTTTGGATACGCGACGAATCTGCGTTCGTTGACCCAGGGCCGAGGCACGTTTACGATGGAATTCGACCATTACGAAGAGGTTCCGGCGAACGTCGCCCAGGAGATCATTTCAGGAAAACGCAAGTAGCGGAGAAACGAATTTGTTTCGGCAACTGATTTTATAGAACAAGGATATTTTTCTGTTGAAAATTCCTCGTGCTCGCGCCGGTCGCGCTCGCAGGGCTCTATAAAATCAGTTGCCGAAAGAATTCAGAGGAGAGAAGAAAAGGACGGATTGAGACAGATTTGACTTTTTTCAAAAAATGAGTAATATAGAATTGTCGTGAATTTTTGTATTTTCAATTTAATTTATTTATAAAAAAACTTTAATTATAAAAACCTATGGCAGAAAAAGAAAAATTCGTCAGAGGCAAATCACATTTGAACATCGGTACCATTGGCCACGTTGACCATGGCAAGACGACTTTGAGCGCGGCAATTTTGCACTCTCTGAGTCTGAAAGGAAACAAAGTGACCTTGAAATCGATCGACCAGATCGATTCGGCTCCCGAGGAGAAGCAGCGCGGCGTTACGATTAATATCGCGCATTTGGAATACGAAACCGACAAGAGGCATTATGCCCATATCGATTGCCCGGGACATGCCGATTATATCAAGAACATGATTACCGGCGCGGCGCAGATGGACGGCGGTATTTTGGTGGTTTCCGCCAACGATGGCGCGATGCCGCAAACCCGCGAACACATTTTGCTGGCGCATCAGGTCGGGCTGCCGTCTTTGGTGGTGTTCCTGAACAAATGCGATATGGTTGATGATCCGGAAATGATTGACTTGGTGGAATCGGAAGTTCGCGAATTGCTCAAGAAGTATCATTTCCCCGGCGATGAAATTCCGTTCGTGCGCGGTTCGGCTCTGAAAGCTTTGGAAGCCAAGACCGCGGATGATCCGGCGGTGAAACCGATCCTTGAATTGATGGACAAAGTTGATTCATATATTCCGGAGCCGGTTCGGGACACGGAAAAGCCTTTCTTGATGGCAGTGGAGGACGTGTTCTCGATCGCGGGCCGCGGCACGGTTGCCACCGGCAGGATCGAGCGCGGCATTGTCCATTCCAACGAGGAAATTGAATTGGTTGGAATCAAACCCACTTCAAAATCAACCGCGGTTTCAATTGAAATGTTCCAGAAAATCCTGGACGAAGGCCGCGCGGGCGATAACGTGGGAATTTTGTTGCGCGGTTTGAAAAAAGAAGACGTTGAACGCGGACAGGTGCTTGCCAAGCCGGGTTCGATCACTCCCCATACTGAATTCCAGTCGGAAGTTTATATTTTGACCAAGGAAGAAGGCGGCCGCCACACTCCGTTCTTCACCGGTTATAAGCCGCAATTTTATGTTCGCACTTGCGATGTGACCGGAGAAGTGACTTTGAACCCCGGAGTGGAAATGGTGATGCCGGGCGATACGGTTACGTTCAACGTGAAATTGATTAGCCCGATCGCCTTGGAAGAGAAATCGAAGTTTGCCATCCGCGAAGGCGGGAAGACCGTCGGCGCCGGGGTGGTGACCAAGATAGTCAAATAAGATTTGAAAAGAAAAGCTTGATTGATATGCGCTCGCAATGCGCGCTATAAACAAATAAAACAATAAAGTAATTCCAAAAGCACCATTAACAATGGAAAATAAAAAGGAATTTGCTGAGTAAGATGGTACCAACGACCACAAAGAAAAATAAGGACGTAAAGGAGGGCGCCAAGCCGAAATTGAGGATTAAACTTCGGGCCTACGATCATAAAGTCATCGATAACTGCACCAAGCAGATTATCGAGACGATCAACCGGTATGGAGCCGAGATACTCGGACCGATACCGCTGCCGATAGAAATCCATAAATACACGGTGAACCGTTCGACATTCGTCCACAAGGATGCGCGGGAGCAGTTTGAAATCCGTGTTCACAAGCGGTTGCTCGATATCGTCAATCCGACGCCGAAAGTGATCGATTCGCTGCGCAATCTGACGTTGCCGGCGGGCGTGGATATTGAAATCAAAATGTAAGGTGCTTTTAGATATTCGCATTAAGACCAATATCAAATTCAAGAAATATAGCCATAGTTGGGACCGGGCTATGCCCGGTTTTCTATTCGAAGATTAAGCGCTGCTTAATTGAAGACCGAGTTTTACTTATTGTTATCATGAAATTCATTTTAGGAAAAAAAATTGGAATGACTGAGATTTTCGCCGCCGACGGCAAAAGAACGCCGGTGACGCTGATCGAAGCGGGACCTTGCCAGATAACCCAGTTAAAAACTGAGAAAATCGACGGATACGCGGCGGTGCAGTTGGGATTTGGCGCGATCGCTGAGAAAAAGATCAAGAAAGGCCAGGCCAAAAAGCCATTCCGATTCATTAAAGAATTCAGGATCGGGAAAGACGGCGCGGAATTCAAAGCGGGAGATAAAATCAGCGCGGCAGCCTTTAACGAAGGCGATATTGTTAAAGTTTCCGGTCTTTCGAAGGGAAAGGGTTTCCAGGGCGCGGTCAAAAAGCACGGTTTCAAGGGCCGGTTGTCTTGCACTCATGGAACGAAACACGAATTGCGCAATGTCGGTTCGGTGGGAATGGGCGGCGCGGCCATCCGCAAGGGAAGGAAAATGCCGGGAAGAATGGGTGTTGACCGCGTATCAATGAAAAGCGCGAAGATAGTAAAGATCGATTCGGAAAAGAATTTGTTAGCCGTCAAAGGCGCGGTTCCGGGGAATAAAGGAACCTTACTTGAAATCCGAGGCTAGGAACCAGGAATGTGAAATATTGAATTTAGGATGAAACTAAATTCAAGATTCCAAATTCAAGATTCAATTTTTAACATGCAAGTCACGACATACAATCAAAAAGGAGAAGCGGTGGGAACGATTGAACTTCCCAAAGACTTATTTGAAGTCAAGATCAACTCCGATCTGGTCTATCAGGTTGCGGTTACGCAGATGGCAAACCGGAGGCAGGGAACCGCGCATACCAAAGGCAGGGGCGAAGTGTCCGGCGGCGGCAAAAAGCCTTGGAAGCAAAAAGGCACGGGCCGCGCGCGCCAAGGTTCGATCAGGTCTCCCCAATGGAGGCACGGCGGAGTTGTTTTTGGTCCGAACAAGAACAAAGTCTATGGCGGAAAGATCAATAAAAAAATGAGACGGAAGGCGCTGGCCATGGTTTTATCGGCGAAGGCCGCGGACAATTCGCTCATGCTGCTTGAAAAATTGGAAATCACCGAGCCCAGAACGAAAGAAATGGCGGAAATTCTGGCCAATGTCAAGAAGGCGAACCGTAATTTTGAAAAGGGCAAAATTTTGATTGCATTGCCGGGCTTGGAAAGGAACACCGTGCTTGCGAGTCGGAACATTTCCGGGGTGCAAACGATCGAGGTGGTCAATCTGAATGTTCTTGATTTGCTGAACACAAAATGCCTTCTGATGCCGGTGGCGGCGGTTGAGGGAATTGTGCGCACCGGGAGCAAGGAATTGGCGGAAAGCGGAGAGGTGGAAAAAATTGCCAAAAATACCAAGAAGGCCGAAAAAAAGCAGAAAAAAGCGGAGTCTAAAAAATAATTATGGCACTTACCGACATTTTCAAAAAAGAAGGCGACGCGAACAAGGCGGTGCCGGAAAAAAAGGAAAGGAAAACCGCTGTGTCCAAGAGCGAAGAAACCAAAACCGGCCGCAAAATGAGCGGCGCGGAGGGAAGCGTTTTATTGCGCGCGCACGTGACTGAAAAAGCTTCGAATTTGGCCGAAACGAACCAATATGTTTTTTTGGTGTCAAAGGAGGCCAACAAAAAGGGTATAACGCGCGCGATAGAAAGCTTTTACGGGGTGGATGTTGTGGGTGTGAATGTGGTGAACGTCCCGGGAAAGCGCCGGAGGCGCGGACGGGGAATCGCGATCGAGCCGGGCTATCGCAAGGCGATCGTCAATATAAAAAAAGGGCAGAGCATCGAAGTCATGCCCAAATAGCCGAGTAAAACTCAAATTCAAGAATTAATTTTTTTATGAAAACCCAATTATCCAAAAAAAGGCCGGAAAAGCATTTGCTCAGATCATTGAAGAGCAAGGCGGGAAGGAATTTTTCGGGGAGAATAACCGTGAGGCATCAGGGAGCCGGCGTTAAAAAAATGTACCGGGTGGTTGATTTTGGGCAGGAAAAATTGGGAATTGCCGGCAGGGTTGTCGCTTTGGAATACGATCCGAACCGCACCGCTTATCTGGCTTTGGTGCAATATACCGATGGTTCGAGAAGATACATTCTGGCAACCGACGAACTTAAGGCGGGCGCGGAAATAATGTGCGCCGAAGACGCCGCGATCAGGATTGGCAACCGGGTGATGCTGAAAAATATTCCGATCGGAATTGAAATTTGCAATATCGAACTTGAAGCGGGCAAAGGCGGCAAAATGGTTCGCTCGGCGGGTTCCGCCGCGAGAGTGATGGCCAACGAAGGGGATTTTGTCCAATTGCAAATGCCTTCAAAAGAAATCAGGATGGTGCCGGCCAAATGTTTTGCCACGGTGGGAAAAGTTTCGCATCCGGAATACCGGTTCGAAAATTTGGGTACGGCGGGGGCGATGAGAAGAAAAGGAGTCCGGCCGAGAGTGCGCGGATCGGTGATGAATCCGCCCGACCATCCGCATGGAGGCGGCGAAGGCAGAACCGGTATCGGTTTGCGGCACGCCAAGACGCCGTGGGGCAAGCCTGCGATGGGAGTCAAAACGCGCAACCGCAATAAATGGACCAATAAGCTGATAATCAAGCGCCGGCACAAATAAAAACGATTAGGGCTTGATTCATGCATCTAAAATTCATAAGATTGAGGCGCAATATTTAATTTAAATTTATGGCAAGAAGTCTAAAAAAAGGTCCTTTTGTGGACGAAAAATTGATGGAGAAGGTTAAAAAAGGCGGCGCGGTCGTCATTAAAACCTGGTCGCGCCGGAGCGTGATCGTTCCGGAAATGATCGGCGCGGTTTTGGCGGTGCATAACGGCAAGGAATTCATTACCGTCAAGCCGTCGGAAGAAATGGTGGGCCACAAGCTGGGAGAATTTTCCCCGACAACCAAGTTCCATCGCCACGGCGGTAAGATGCAAAAGGATCTAGAGGCTAAGGCGGCATCGGCCGGGGCGGCTTCCGCGGCAGCGCCCGCCGGCAAAAAATAGGACTTCGTTTGTTAATGATTAAAGATAATTAAAATGGCAATTACGGCTAAATTACAAAATTTGAAAATAACCGCCAGAAAGGTGCGTTTGGTGGCGGACTTGGTGAGGAGAAAACCGGTTGGAGAAGCCGAAGCGATTTTGAGATTCACCACCAAGAAATCAAGCCTTCCGATGCTGAAACTTTTACAATCGGCGCTGGCGACGGTAAAAAACACCTACAAGCTCGATCCCAAGAATTTTTACATCGCGAAATTGACGGTGAACGACGGTCCGATGCAGGAAAGAGTTTTTCCCAGGTCGCGCGGGCGGGCGGACAAAATACAAAAACGGACTTCCCATATCACGATGGTTTTGGAAGAAGTAAAGCCTGCTGAAAAAACGGTGGTTGCGAAGAGCGCGAAAAAAGAAGGCCGCGCTAAAATCAAATCAGTTTCATAATATTAATTTTCCATTATGGCTCACAAGGTTCACCCAAAAGGATTCAGAATAAAAGATAGCTCGGGATGGTATTCCAGAGGCTATTACGAAAATAGTTTTCCGAAAATGCTGGAAGAAGATTTTGCGATTCGCACATTCCTTCAGAAGCGCTTGGCCGGAATCGGGATATCCGAAGTGGAAATCGACCGCTTTCCCGGCAAGATGAGCGTGGTGATATCTTGCGTGCGCCCCGGTCTCATTATTGGCCGCCAGGGTCAAGGAATTGAAGAGCTGAGGAAAAAACTGGAAAAGATAATTTCAAAAGGCAAGAAAATCGAAAAAACAAAAAAAGGAAATGCGGATTTGCGGGTGGAAATAAGGGAAATCACCAATCCATGGGCGTCGGCGGACTATATCGGCCAATCGATAGCGGCGCAAATCGAGAAAAGAATGCCGTATTTGAAGGTGCTCAAGCAGTCAATTGAAAAAGCAATGGGTTCGCGGGACGTGCAGGGAGTGAGGGTTCAGGTCGCGGGAAGGTTGAACGGCGTCGAAATCGCGCGCACATCGTGGCTGAGCAAGGGCCGCATGCCGCGGCAGACTATCCGGGCGGACATAGATTACTCGATTACCGAGGCGCATTGCACGTATGGAGTGATCGGAATCAAGGTTTGGGTTTTCAAAGGGGAAAAACTGTAAAAATAATTATAGGATTAAGGATAAATTTCATGTCGATATTAATGCCAAAAAAAGTTAAGCATCGCAAGTGGCAGAAAGGACGCCATCGGGGCATCGGACTTTCGTACCGGGGCGCTGATTTGAATTACGGCAGTTTCGGCCTGAAAGCGCTGGAAGAAAAATGGATTTCTTCGCGGCAGATCGAAGCGGGCCGCCGCGCGATCTTAAGATATCTTAAAAAAGGCGGCAAATTGTGGATCAGGATATTTCCGGACAAGCCGGTAACGAGCAAGGGCGAAGAAGTGCCCCTGGGCGGCGGAAAAGGAGGCGTTGACCATTACGCGTTCGTGGTCAAACCGGGCAGGATAATGTTTGAGCTTGACGGGGTTAAAGAAGATTTGGCCCGGGAAGCATTGGAAAAAGCCGGCGACAAGCTGCCGATAAAAACCCGTTTCGTGAAAAAAGAACTTCAAGTTTAATTATTTTAGACCGTTAAATAATTGCCGCATTTAAACTTAACCAAAAGATTTCCCAAGCTTAAATTTGTTCACAAAATCAATTATTTAACAGTCTTAATTTATAAAGATGAAAACTTCCGAATTGCGCCAAAAAAACGAACAGGAATTGAACCAGCTTATTGAAGAAAAACTTTCCCGGCTGGCCGAATTGAGATTTGATCTGGCGGGCGGAAAGGTTAAAAACTTGAAAGAAATCAGAACGGCAAAACTGGATATCGCGCGCATTAAAACTCTCCAGAGAGAAGCCAAAAAATAAAATTATCGCATCCTAATTATGAAGCATCAATTAACAGGAAAAGTCGTGTCCGATAAAATGGCGAAAACCGTGGTGGTTTTGGTTGAGCGCCTGAAAGAACATCCGAAATACCATAAACGTTACCGGGTGAGCAAGAAGTATAAAGCGCACGATGAAAAGGGCGAATATAAAGCGGGAGACACGGTGGTGATCGAAGAATGCCGGCCGTTATCGGCGGACAAAAGATTCGTGGTGGTAAAAAGGATCGCCAAGGGCACGGACATGACGCAGGTTGAAGAGGCGAAAACCGAAAAGTAAAGTCGCCGCATTGCAATTTCCGAAAATTTATAGTATATAAATAAAGTTGCGACGTTTTTGATTTTTGATATTGAAATTTGGAATATGATTCAACTTCGAACAATGTTAAAGGTAGCGGATAACACCGGGGCAAAAATTGTCCAATGTTTTCACGTTGCCGGCGGGACGCGCAGAAGATATGCGGCTGTTGGCGATGTGGTTATGGCGGCAGTGAAAGAAGCCGACCCGCGCAAGATGGTCAAAAAGCACGATAAAGTGAGGGTGGTGATAATCCGGCAAAGGAAGGAATACAAACGGGCTGACGGCACCTACGTTCGTTTTGACGACAATGCGTGCGTAGTTTTGGAAGGAAAGACCATGGAGCCCAAGGGCGGAAGGATTTTTGGGCCGGTGGCTAAGGAGCTTAAAGAAAAAGGATACGATAAAGTCGCGGCTTTGGCCGAGGAATTAGTGTAATAATATGAAAATACTAAAGGGCGACAATGTATTGGTAATATCGGGAAAGGACCGCGCCAAAACGGGAAAAGTGCTGAAGGCGCTTCCCAAAGTCGGACGAGTCGTGGTTGATGGCGTGAACATCGCCAAAAAGAGCCAGCGGCCGCGCCAACAGGGGCAAAAGGGCCAGATCGTTTCCCTGCCGAAATCGATAAACGTGTCGAATGTCAAGCTGATTTGTCCCAAATGCGGAAAAGCCGCCCGGGTTGGATATAAAGTGACGCAGGCTGCGGAAGGCAAGGAAAAGAAAACGATGCGGGTTTGCAAGAAGTGCCAGGCCGAAATATAGAAAGAAATCATTGAACCTTAAACTTTGAACATTGACAGAATTCGGATTAAATTCGTATTTTGTCAAAGTTCAATGTTTAATGGTCAATAGTCAAGTTATGGCTTATTTATTGGAAAAATTTAAAAAGGACGCGTTGCCGGAATTGATGAAACAATTCAAATTCAGCAACGGGATGGAAGCTCCCCGGCTTGAAAAAGTCGTGGTCAATTGCGGTTTTGGGCGCATGGTTTCGGGAAAGACAAAAGATGAACAGAAAAAGATTCAGGAAGCGGTGGCCCGGGATTTGACGCAGATATGCGGTCAAAAAGCGGTTGTGACCCAAGCAAAGAATTCAATTTCCAGCTTTAAGATTCGCGAAGGCCAGAACATTGGCGCCAAGGTGACGCTGAGGCGCAAGCGGATGTATGATTTTCTTGAAAGGGTTGTTACGGTGGCTTTGCCCAGATCTCGCGATTTCCAGGGAATTCCGGTCAAAGGTATCGATCAGGACGGAAATCTGACGTTCGGTATTAAAGAACACATTGCTTTTCCGGAAATTTCGCCTGAAAAAATAAATTTTATTTTCAGTTTTGAAATAACCGTGGTGACCACGGCCAAGAACCGGGAAGAGGGAGTGGCGTTGTTCAAACTGCTTGGTTTCCCGATTAAAGACGCGCAAAACTAAAGGCGCGAAGCAAGTAAAATAAAGTTCTAATTACATGGCTACAAAAGCGCAAATCGCTAAATCTAAAAGAGCACCCAAATTCAAATCCAGAGTCGTGCGGAGATGCTTCCGTTGCGGAAGAAAGCATGGGTTCATGAGAAAGTTCGGGCTGTGCCGCATTTGCTTCCGTGAGGCGGCGAACAAGGGTTTGATTCCGGGGGTAACGAAAAGCAGCTGGTAAATACGCAATATCCTAAATCCAATATCCAATATCCTAGAAATCGAATTCAGGATAATGGATATGGGGTTTAAGGCTTTAAGATAATTTTATGGATACAGTCGCAAACATGTTAACGATGATCTGCAATGCCCAAGCCGTGGAGAAACCGACGGTGTCGGTTCCTTTTTCGCGGTTGAAGTATGATGTGGCCAAGATCCTTGAAAGGAGGGGTTTTGTGTCGGGCGTGGAAAAGAAAAGCAAGAAAATAAAGAAAACCGCCAAAGTCCGGCCCTGCGTGGAGATATCGTTGAAATATGTCGATCGGATTCCCGCGATTTCGGGATATAAGAAAATTTCGAAGCCGGGACAGAGGATTTACGTCGCGGCAAGCGATATCAAGAGGGTAAAGCAGGGGCACGGTATCGGGGTTGTTTCGACTTCTAAGGGGCTGATGACTGAATACGAAGCCAAAAAACAAAATATTGGCGGAGAAATGCTTTGCGAAGTCTGGTAAAAATTAATTAGTAGCGGTTTTATTTAATATAAATTTTCATGAGCAGAATAGGAAAAAAACCAATTATAATCCCGGCGGGCGTTGATGTGGCTATTGAAGGAGGCCGCGTTTCGGTAAAGGGACCGAAGGGCCAACTGTCGCGCGAATTCGATGCTAACGTTTCGATTACCAAGGAGGACGGGACGTTGGTGGTGGCGGTAACCAATGAAAGCAAAATCGCGCGGGCGCTGTGGGGAACCGTTAGAATGCACTTGGCCAATATGGTTGAAGGGACGGTCAATAATTTCAATAAACAGTTGCAAATCGAGGGAATCGGCTATCGTGCGGCGGTTGATGGAAAAAATCTGGTTCTGAACATGGGCTTTACGCATCCGGTCACGATAAACTCGGAAGAGGGGATATCTTTTAAAGTGGAAAAGAATATCATTACCATTACCGGCTATGACAAGGAGCTGGTTGCCAAACTTGCGGCGCAAATCCGCCGGGTCAGGCCGCCGGAACCATATAAAGGCAAAGGCATTCGCTATGTTGGCGAGGTTGTCCGCAAGAAGGTGGGCAAGAAGGCCGCGGCAACTTCCGGCGCAAAGTAAAATAATCCTAATTTAGATGAATATCCGAAATAAAACAAAACTTAAATTGCAGCGGAAATCCGATCGGCATCGCCGCGTGCGTGCGAAGGTTTCCGGCGTTGCGGAGTCGCCGCGCTTGTGCGTTTTCAGGTCCAACAAGCACATTGTGGCCCAGCTGATCGACGACCAAAAAGGCTTGACGCTGGCGGTTTGCAGCGATTCGGTCGGAAAAGCGGAAGGGAAAAAGTCCGGAGCGGCAGATAAAGTCAAGGCCGGCGCGGGCGAATTGTCCGGAAAATGCGCGGCTGCGTTTGAAGTTGGCGAAGCGATCGCAAAGAAAGCCCAGGGATTGAAGACAAAAAAAGTCGTATTCGATCGCGGAGGCTATCGCTACCACGGCCGGGTGAAGAGTCTGGCGGAAGGCGCGCGCAAAGGAGGGCTGGAATTCTAAAAAATGTCCAATTCCAAATGACAAATGACTAATGAATGCCAATTGGAATTTGAAATTTGATATTCGAAATTATTTCTATGGAGGCACCACAACAAACAACACAAAAAGAAGCGGTTCCGGCAGCTGCAACGCCGGTGAAAACCGCAACTGTCGCAACGCCGTCGTTTCCGAGAAACGCGCGGCCGGGTTTTGATTCGCGCAACAGCCAGAACCGGAAATTTCCGGGCGGTTCGTCGAGAGGCGGCGACAGCAGATCTTCGTCGCGCGGCCGGGGAGGATACGGCAAGCGTGACGAAAAGGACCGGGACGGAATGGATTCCAAGCTGCTTGATTTGTCCCGGGTTTCGCATACCCGCGCCGGAGGGCGCAGACTGCGTTTCCGCGCAATTGTGATTAGCGGCGATAAGGCGGGCAAGGTTGGGTTGGGGGTTGCTTCCGGTCTTGACGTGGCTCAGGCGGTGGAGAAAGCCACCATTCAGTCGAAAAAGAACATGACCGTCGTTCCCGTGATGAAGGGAACCATTTCCCACGAAGTCATTGCCAAAGTCGGGCCGGCGCAAGTGATGATAAAACCGCAGCATAAAGGGCGGGGATTGATGGCGGGCGGCGTAGTGCGCCTGATTTGCCAATTGGCGGGGGTGAAGGATATTTCCTCAAAGATGTTGGGTACCACCAAAAACAAACTCAACAACGCGCGCGCGACCATAAAAGCTTTTGAATATTTGAATCGCCAAAATTCAAAAAAGCCGGTGGCGGTTGGCGAGGCCAAAGATAAAGCCAAGGAAGAGTCAGTTAAGCCGCAATAATTTTTTAAATTAGTAATTAGTAACATGCAGATACATCAAATTGCCGTGGAAAAACCGGCGAAATCAAGAAAACGCATCGGCCGGGGCGGCAAGCGGGGCACCTATTCGGGCCACGGCGGCAAAGGGCAGACGGCGCGGTCCGGCAGAAATTTCCGTCCGATCATAAGGGAAGTTTTAAAGCGCTATCCGAAATTGAGAGGTTATAAGAACGGATCGGTTTCGGCGCGGCCGGGAGTGGTTAACGTCAAAACGCTTGAGGCCAAATTCGAAAAAGGACAAACGGTTAGTCCTCGCATTTTGGTTGAAAAAAATATTGTCGCGCGCGTTTCGGGAAAATATCCGCTGATAAAAATTTTGGGCACGGGAGAAATAACCAAGAACCTGATCGTTGAAAATTGCGAAGTTTCCAAATCGGCGAAAGAAAAAATAGAGAAAGCGGGAGGAACAATCAAATAATGTCCAATTCCAAATATCAAATGTCAAAGGGCGGGAACGGTTCCAATTTGGCATTTGAAATTTGACATTTGAAACTTTCAAGATGTGGTACCAATCCGTGATCCAAACCTTTAAAATCAAAGATCTGCGCAACAAGATTATTTTTGTGTTGTGCGCTTTTGCGCTGTTCCGCCTTATGGCGAATATTCCCATTCCGGGAATCGATTTGGTGAACTTGAAAAATTTTTTCAACCAGTTTCAGATGTTCGCGCTTTTGGGGGCGTTCACCGGCGGTTCGATGGACCGCTTGTCGATGGCGATGCTCGGGCTTGGGCCATACATTACCGCGATAATCATTATGCAGCTTTTGACAATGATTTTTCCCGCTCTCGAGAAAATGTATAAGGAAGAGGGCGAAGCGGGCCGGACGAAATTCAATCAATACGCACGGATTGCGACGGTGCCGCTGGCTCTTTTGCAGGGTTACGCGATGTTGGTATTGCTCCAGCGCCAGGGCGCGATTCATTTTCCTTCAGTTTTGGCGATGATCGCTTCCTTGTTGACGATCACGGCCGGATCTATGCTGTTGATGTGGATTGGCGAATTAATGACTGAAAAGGGGATTGGCAACGGCGTTTCATTGCTTATCTTCGCGGGTATTGTCGCCGATTTTCCCAAAAACGTCCAGCAGCTCGCGTCGTCTTATGATCCGACAATGATTCCCAGCTATGTCGCGTTCGTGGTGATGTCGGTTCTTATGATTTCGGCAGTGGTGTTGATTAATGAGGCGCGCCGGAACATACCGGTGTCATACGCCAAACGGGTTCGGGGAATGAAAATGGTGGGCGGAGTTTCAACTTATTTGCCGCTCAACATTAATCCGGCGGGCGTTATTCCGATCATTTTTGCGCTTTCAATCCTACTTTTCCCTTCGATGATCGCGAATTTTTTGGTGTCGTCGCCGGGATGGGTCGGCAGCGCCGCTCAAGCAACAGTCAATTTGTTCCGGGCGGATAGTCCGTTCTACGTTATATCTTATTTTGTTTTGGTGGTGCTTTTCACTTATTTCTATACCGCGGTTACTTTCGACCCCAAACAGATTTCAACGAATTTGCAAAAAATGGGGGGTTTTGTTCCCGGAATCCGTCCGGGAGCGCCGACGGCAGATTTTCTGCATTATATTTTGAACCGGGTTTTGCTCGTGGGCGCGGTATTTTTGGGACTTATTGCGATTACTCCGCAGATCGTGGGTTCGTTTACCGGCATTAATGCGTTCAGTTTTTTGATCGGCGGCACTTCGCTGTTGATCGCGGTGAGCGTTATTTTGGAAACCGTGCGCCAGATAAAGGCGCAGCTACAAATGCGCGAATATGAAACTTTTTAACACTTCTTCTTCGAAGACCGCCGACGGCGGAAAAGCAGCTTTAAAAAATCTCAACGGCAACCACATCCAAAAAGTAATATTGCTTTTTGGCCCTCCGGGCGCGGGCAAGGGAACGCAGTCGGAACTGCTGGCATCGAAATTCTATTTTTATAATTTGGATACCAGCCGCATTCTTGAAGAAAAGTTCAAGAATGCCAAACCCGGTGAAACGATCGAAATCGACGGCAAGCCGTATCCGATCGCGGCGGAGCTTGAAAAGCGGCGGAAAGGCGCGCTTTGCTCGGTGGAGTTTACGGCTTTCTTGATGAACAAAAGGATTGCCGAGATCCACAGCTTGGGAAAGTCCCTGATATTGTCTGGATCGCCGCGATCACTGCCGGAAGCCGAAATCGAAATGCCGTTTTTGGAAGAAATTTACGGCAAGGAAAACATCAGCATATTTTTCCTTGATTTGCCGCAGGAGCAAACGATTTTTCGCAACAGCAACCGCCGCATATGCGAATTGATGCGCCATTCGATACTTTATATTCCCGAGAACGCGAACTTGAAGCGCTGCCCTTTGGACGGATCGCGGTTGATTCATCGCGACTTGGACAATGTGGAAACGATTAAAAGCCGGTTGGATGAATATGAGCGGACCGCCGCGCCTTTGGAAGATTATTACCGGCGGGAAAACTTCAATCTTAAAAAAATAGACGCGAACCAATACGTCGAGAATGTTTTTGACGATATCCTGGCGGCGCTGGGGCCGAGTTTCAAGGTTTACGAAATTTAGATTTGAGAAAACTGCCTCTGCCAAACCGGGGGCAGTTTTAAAATCCGCAACTTCCCGAGGACTCCCTGGTTCGGGAATATATTTTTAAGACATTAATCGCGATGATTTTGCTGAAAACAAAAAAAGAAATTGAAACTATGGCGGAAGGCGGCCGGATATTGGGCTCGATTTTGCAGCGGCTGAAAAAAGAAGTGGTTGTCGGCGCGGCGACCAAGGATATCGACGCGCTGGCGGAGAGATTGATCTTGGAATGCGGCGGCAAGCCATCATTCAAGCTGTCCGAAGCCGAGGGCGGCGGCGGTTTTCCGGCGACGACCTGCATTTCGATAAACGACGAGGTCGTGCACGGGATTCCCGGCCAAAGGATCATTAAGGACGGCGATCTGGTGACGGTTGACGTCGGCATGGTCTATGGCGGATTTCATACCGACACCGCGCTGACGGTCGGGGTGGGACAAATCGATCCGGAGATGAGGCGCATGTTGCGCGTTTGCAAAAAAGCGCTGAAATATGCGATTAAAAAAGGCCGCGCGGGAAATACTTTCGGAGACGTGGGGAATACCATTGAGCGCTACGTTGAAAGCCAGGGATTTCACGTGATCTCGGATCTGTGCGGACACGGAATCGGCCGCGGTTTACACGAAGATCCGCAAGTTCTCAATTACGGCCGCCGCCATAAGGGCGCGACCATTATGCCGGGCATGGTTTTTTGTCCGGAACCGATGATTACCAACGGCAATCCGGAAATTGTCAGGGACAAAAACGGCTGGACTTACTGCGTTGAAGACGGCAGTTTCGCCGCGCATTTTGAACACACGGTCGCGGTGTTTCCCGATGGCGCTCATGTTCTGACCAGGGCCGGAAACGAAGACGATTCCTTGGAGAACGAAGACGAAGAACCGGATTACGTTAAAGACTGACGCTGCAAGGGTTTTCAGTCTCGGTTTTTGTTTGGGGGCTGATTTTGTGGTAAATTTAAAGATAGCGTAAAAATTACATGATAATGAGAACAAACGGGATTAACAACAGAACAAATGACAAGCCGAAAAACGGCGCAAACGGCCGGCCGGGAGCGAGAACGCAAAGGAATTTCCGGTCTCCGATGAATCAAATCAACAAAGACATTTATCTTTCAGTGATAGTGCCGGCCTACAACGAGGAACAGCGCTTGCCGAAAACTTTGGCGGCGATTGGCGATTATTTGAGCCGTCAGCCTTACGCTTACGAGATTATCGCGGTCAATGACGGCTCGAAAGACGGCACCGGTCGCGTCACCGAAGCGCTAATCGGCAAGGTGGCCAAGCTGAAGCTGATTGACAACCATATTAACCACGGCAAGGGCTATGTGGTGCGGCAGGGAATGCTCGCGGCCAAGGGCCAGATTCGCCTTTTCACCGATTCGGACAATTCCACACCCATAGAGGAAGTGGAAAAATTATTACCGTATTTCAAGGAAGGTTATGATGTGGTAATCGGTTCGCGCGATGCCAAGGGCGCGATCCTTGATCCGCCGCAGCCGATGATCCGCCGCTTTTTGGGCGAGGGCTGGGGGTTGTTGACCAACATTATGGTTGGGACATGGGCGATTGAGGATACACAGTGCGGTTTTAAGGCCATGACCGCCAAAGCGGTTCAGGATATTATGCCGCGCTGCAAAATCGACCGCTTCGCTTTTGATCCGGAAATTTTGGTGCTTGCCCGCAGATCAAAGATGAAAATCAAGGAAATTGGCATTTTGTGGAAAAATGATACCCGGAGCACGGTTAAATTCAGCTCAATGGTGAAAATGTTCCAGGATTTGTTGCGCATCCGTTTAAACCTCATCAAGGGAATATATGGAACAAACAGAAAGCAATAACAAATGCTGCCCGTCCCAATTGCGCTATGACGAGGTTTCCAAAGATTGGGTGGTGATCGCGCCCGGCCGCGGCAAGCGTCCGGAAGCGCACAAGCGCCAGAGAATAATTTTGCACGTCGATCAAAATGACTGTCCTTTTTGCAATATAAACGGACAATCCGGCGCGCTTCTGGTGAGCGCGAACGGCAAAAAAGTTACCGGGGAGTTTCCTGCGGATTGGACTTTGGCGGTTATACCCAACAAATTCCCGGCTTTTTGCGCCACGGACAAAAAAACCGTTTGCAAGCAACACATTGGTCCGGTATACCACTTGATGGACGCGGTTGGTTTTTGCGAGGTGGTGGTCACGCGCGACCACGACAAGCATATCGGGTTGATGGAGGTTACCCGGGTGGAAGAGATTATCGCCGCTTATCGGGAAAGGTATCTGGCTCTAAAAGGAAAAAAATTCGTAAACTATATCTCAATATTCCATAATCACGGAGTGGAGGCGGGCGCGTCCCAGCCGCATCCGCATTCGCAAATAATCACAAGTCCTTTGATCGATGTTGATTTGCGCAACGGTTTGGCGAATTCCAAAAAATATTTCCGTAAAAATAAAAAATGTTTGAATTGTGAAATGACCGCGTGGGAGAAAAAAGATAAGGCGCGGATCGTTTACGAAAACGCCGATTTCATGGCGATATGTCCGTTTGCTCCCAAGCTGGCGTTTGAGGTGATTGTCACTCCCAAGAAACATTTGCCTTATTTTGAAAAGATCACCGACAGCCAGAAAAAAAACTTGGCTGAAGCGCTTTCGGTGACGATCAAAAAGATTTGCAAAGGCCTGGGCGATCCGGCATATAATTTTTATTTGCATACCGCGCCCAGCGACGGCAAGGACTATTCCTATTACCACTGGCACATGACGATCATGCCGCGGGGCGCGGTTTTCGCGGGTTTTGAATTGGGCGCCCGCATCGAAATTTCCACCATCACCCCCGAATCCGCCGCCGAGTATCTGCGGAACCAGGAAGTATAGCCGGGAATTTTGCAATTGTTGTAATATCGCGCGGGGTACCCCGCGTTTTGTTTTGTCTGCGCATTTGATATACTTAAAAAAATGGAAAAAGAAATTAAAATTATTACCGGAAAAGATATTATTCCGTTTCGCAAAGAGATTAATAAACTTTCAAGAGCTTCCTATCCAACTTTTGTTTTGCAAAATAATGTTGAGATAGACCACCATTGGGACAGGATTTATACTGATTTTATCGATTGCCAAATTATTCTTTTAAATGATGGAAAGCTTGCGGCGGTTGCGAATTCGATCCCTTTATTTATTCCAGACGAGACAGTCTCGCTCCCTGACGAAGGTTGGGACTGGGCCTTGATGACCGGATATGACCAATTTGACCAAAAAATCAAGCCGAACGCTCTGATCGGGTTGTCAGTAATGGTTAATTTGGGAATGCGCGGTTTGGGTTTGAGCAAAATTTGTCTTTCCGAATTCAAGAAAACGGCGCAAAGATTAAATTTGAAGAAGCTTTATATTCCAGTCCGTCCAACAAAAAAATCGAACTATCCGGATATGTCCTTTGAAGAATATATTAATAAAAGAAACCCTGATGGAAGATATCTTGATCCGTGGCTTAGCTTGCATTTCAGCTTGGGCGGGAAATTTAAAGGCATTTGTCATAAATCGATGCGTACCGATGCGAATCTGGTAACATGGACGAAATGGACGGGCACGAATTTTCCCAAGAGCGGGCGGTACAATGTTCCGGGTGCTCTGGAAAAAATAACCGTGGACAAAGAAAAGGACCACGCGGTTTATCTGGAACCGAACGTCTGGATAGAACACTCGGTGTAATTAAATTATATAAAAATGAGAGCTATCCACGATAGGGCGCGGATAGCCTTAGGTCAGTTCCTTTTGGAGCGACCTTATTCTTTTAGTCTCATGGCTGAAATTATCGGGAAGTTCCATTCCAGATGTCATTATGTTCATTTCGACACATTCCATCTGGATGGCCAGCTCTAAGATATCAGCCAGGTTCGATTCTTTGTTGATTTTTGCCGCCGCTTCCAGTATGGCGGCAATTGCAGCTTCCAACCAGGGCCATGGTTTCATGAAATAATTATAGATATAAAATTAATATTTGTCAAGAAATTTGATATTCAAATTGTTTTAATATGGCTGTTAAACGGATGCAAAAAATAATCGGAATATCCGGAAGCCCCAGAGACGGGAGCACGAATCATGCGCTGCGGACGGTTTTGGATGCCACCGGATGCGATTATGAGTTGGTTTCGCTCAAGGATAAGAGGATAAAACCTTGCCTCGCTTGCGGCGGGTGTTTTCAAACGCACAAATGCGTTGTTGATGACGATATGCGGGAATTGGGCGATAAATTGGCAAACGCGAACGTGATTGTTTTGGGCTGTCCCACCTATTTTGCCAATGTTCCCGCGCTGATGAAAGCTTTTATGGATCGGTGCCTGCCTTTGTATCTGGCTGAAAAATTAAAAGGCAAAAAAGCCGCTCTGATCGCAGTTGGTAATTTTAAAAAAGGCGAAGCGAGATTTCTTGACGGCTTCGACATTGACAAGGCAACGAAAGATCCCGTCCAAAGAAGGGAATTGGAAAAACCCGTTCGCAAATGCCTTAATATTCTAAAATCTTTCTGCGTCGACCATATGCAAATGAAAATCATCGGCGACGCTATCGCAATTAATGGCGGTGTTGGATTAAAAAGTAAGAAATTGGAAAAATTGGCCAAAAAAATCGTTTCCTAAAATAAATTTTTATTAACAACGCCCTGGTTGAACTCTAGCCAATTAATCGCTTGCCTAAGCGGTTTTTTAAATTAACCGGGAATTAGATGCCGATGCCTGAGCTATTGCGGTTTTAAATCTTGACAAAATTGTTTTTTGGTACTATGGTGGTTAGCGGATAACTTTGGTGCGCGAAAGGAGGGATTTAAGCTCTTTTAATAATTTTTACGGCAGCCGCCTGGAAACAAAAAATTGCTTTTGGCCGGCTGTCGTGAAGACAGTAATTTTGTAACACGGACTTCGCGAGAAGGTGTGTTAAATGACAAAAGACCATTCGAAAGATAAGGGGAAGAGAAGGATTAATATTCCTGCTAGAGGAATAGCCCAGTTTGAATTAGCGCGTGCCATTGCCGAGCAATTGGGGCTTAGCTGGGGCCACGGGATCAGGCCATTGGAAACCGACCTCGAGCCGGGGCTGGTTGAGACCAAAATCAGGGTTGCGGGAAAGGGTAACGGAAGCGTCCCTGCGATCATACATGCAACCTTTAAGAAAATGGATTGTCGGGAGTGGGTTCCAACCGGGTTGGTTACTGTTATTTCAACAGGAGTCATATATACGGCAATATGTATTGAGGATAAAACAGGCACTCTCATGACACCACTGGAGGAAATTGGTGTATGTGAATAATTTGGGAAAATTCAAAAGGATATTATAAAATATTATTTGACTTTGTTTTCTCAAATTTTTTTGTTTAAGGAGGGAGAATGCGCGGCGCCGAAGGGCGTTTTTTTGTTTGATTCGATGGATTGTTTCTTCGCGGTTGGCGGGTCGGTTATAATTGCTGCATTTGTTTGAACTTGGTAAACTAAGAAATAACATTGGAGCGAGGGCGAAGAAATGAAAATTATTTTATGTTAATATAAATAACGTGCGGTCTTAAAACAAAAAATCATGAAATATATTGTTGCCAATTGGAAGTGCAATCCGGAGACGAGCGTTGAGGCGAAGAAGATTCTGGGAGGGTACGCGAAAGGGATTACAAAAAGCGCGAAGGTGAAAGCGGTGGTTTGCCCGCCGTTTTGTTATATCAGTATGGCCAAGGAATTACTTAAGGGCGCGGCGGCATTGGGCGGGCAGGATTGCCACTGGGAAAACAAGGGCGCGTTCACGGGCGAGGTTTCCGCCGCGCAACTGGCGGGCATGGGATGCGGTTACGTGATCATCGGTCATTCCGAGCGGCGCCAAAAATTCGGCGAGACCAACGAGACCGTTAACAAAAAGATCAAAGCCGCGCTGGCTGCCGGACTGATGCCGATATTCTGCTGCGGCGAAACGCGCGAAGAACGCATCGCCGGCAAAATCACTGATATTGTCGAAATGCAGATCAAGGAAGGGCTGAAAGACATTGATTTGGCGGCGGTACCGGTCATTATCGCCTATGAACCAGTGTGGGCCATCGGCACCGGCCAGGCATGCAGTCCCGAGGAAGCGAATGTGGTGCGCCAATTTATCGTTAACATCACCAACGAAAAGATCAGTTTGCTCTACGGCGGTTCGGCAAATTCCCAGAATGGCGTGTCCTATCTCCAGGCCGCCGGTTATGACGGGCTGCTGGTGGGCGGCGCGTCGCTCGATCCCAAGGAATTTTCAAAAATCGTCGAAACTATAAAAAGCGCGCAGTGATGTTTTGCCGCGGAATATATGTTTTCCATTTTTTTTGCTACAATAAAATATATTTTAATTAGTGTTTCGCCGGCCGTGGCCTGAAACCACGGCCAGCGACCAAAGGATGTTTCCTTCCAAGAATACTTGCGCTTCGCTAAGGAATCCTCATTCCAGCGGTTTCCCGGGCAAGCCCGGGGTCCATCCTGGAATAAAAAGGTGAATCTTCAATAAATAAATTTTGCAAATTTCAAATTATGGTAAAAAAAGTTATTGATATTATTCCGCCCAAAAATCCGTTGCTTGAACGCGCCGGAGAAGAATCTTTTTTGAAATATAACGATGGCGCGCCGCAAGGCGAAGCGTCGCAGAATGATCCGGAGCCGGAATCAAAAGCGGAACCGGCGGTTGAAACAAAACCGAGAATGACATTTGTGGCCAGCAGGGAAGGAGCTGAAAAAAAACGGTCCGGATTCAAGATGCCGGGGAAAGGCGGGCTGTTAAAGGGGCTTGCTTTTAAATTGGCATTTGTCGCGGCGGCGGTACTGTTGATAATGTACGGCGTGGATTTGAAATTCGCCAAGGCAGTGGTAAAAATCTGGCCGGAAACTTCCAATCTGCGCAAGGAAGCGAATATCGCGATCGATCCGGCCGTGCAATCAATCGACAAGGTGAAAAATTCAATTCCGGGACTTGCGGTATCGGCGGAGGATACCATCAAAGGGGAATTTCCGGTAACGGGCCAGAAAAATATCCAGGGAAAAGCCCAGGGCACGGTCAAGTTATTCAATAATTACTCGACGCCGCAGCGGCTTGTTAAGGGGACGAGGCTTCAGGCGCCGCTGGAGAAGTTCCAGCCGGCGTTGGCGAAAGATGAAACGCCGTGGTTCAGAACGACTGAAGACGTGGTTTTGAATCCCAAGTCGTCGGCCACGGTGAAGGTGGTTGCCGATGGTGCCGGAGTTAAATATAATATCGATCCGTCGGTTTTTTCGGTCCCGGGCCTGGTGGGAACGGCGCAATATACGTTTGTTTACGGGCAGTCTTTTGAAAAATTCCAGGGGGGAACCCAAGGCAACTCGCCGGAAGTGAAAAAGGAGGATTTGGATAATGCCAAGAAAGCGATGGCTGACCTTGCCAAGGAACAGATCAAGAAAACGCTCGAAGCCAAGGTCCAGCAGCAAGGACTGGAAATCGTTGATGCCAGCGTCGAAAAATTCGAACTCGGAGACGCGGTTATAACCGCGAAAGTCGGCGATAACATTCCCAAAATCGCGGTTTCGATGAGCGCCAAAGCCAGCACGGTTGCGTATAAAAGATCCGATTTTGAAAACCTGGCCAAAGACTTGATTTCCAATCAAATTGCCGCGGACAGCATTGTCAACGAGAAGAGCCTGTCGATAAAATCATCTTACGCCGGCATTGATCCCGCGAACGGAAAGCCGGCCCTGGCGCTGGTTGCCCAGATAACGGTATATTCCGGTATGTCTGAGGGCGACTTTAAAAAGGGACTGTCGGAAAAGGGCGCAAACGAAGCCAAGATATTCCTTATGAACCAGCCCGGGATGAAAGACGTCCAGATACAGCTGACGCCGCCTTGGAGGTTTAACATTCCGCGGGATTTGGACCGGATCGAAGTGCAAACGATAATGGATTAAGGCCGGTTTTGACCGTTTTGGTCGCGAAATTTCAGCTTAAATGCCGATTAATTCCGCAGGGTTGACTTTAAGCAAGTCATCTGATATACTTATAAATTGTTTCAATGCAAAACCAAAAAACACAGAGATTTCAGGGACAGGTCATAGAATCGTTGCCGGACGCGAAGTTTCGCGTCAAGCTTTCCGACGGCCGGGAGATACTTGGCCATTTGGCGGGAAAATTGCGGATGTTTCGCATTAAAATTCTGATCGGAGACACGGTAACCGTGGAAATGAGTCCCTATGACGAAACGCGGGGAAGAATAGTTTATCGAGGCAGGGCCGATAGGTAATAAATATTTAAAATTTTCACATGAAAGTAAGAGCATCAGTAAAAAAAATTTGCAAAGATTGCCAGATAGTCAAAAGAGACAGCCGGGTTTACGTTATTTGCAAAAAAAATCCAAAACATAAGCAGCGCCAAGGCTAGGCAGTAATTACCAATTCCAAATTTCAAATGTCAAATGGAATTCCGTTTGGTGTGCATAATCGGGATTTTGTTTGAAATTTGATATTTGGAATTTGACATTTTTATTAATATGCCACGCATAATCGGGGTAAACATACCGGACAACAAACAAATAGGAATCGCTCTGGGATACATTTACGGGATTGGAAGATCTTCGGCTAAGGTCGTGCTCAAGGAAGCGCGGATCGAGCCCACGGTCAAAGCCAAAGACCTGTCGCCCGAGCAAATGAAAATGATCGAAGAGATCGTCAAGAAAAATTACCGCGTGGAAGGCGATTTGAAACGCGACATAATGATGAATGTCAAACGCCTGAAGGATATTGTCGCGTGGAGAGGCATGCGGCATTCGCGCAATCTTCCGGTAAGGGGGCAGAGAACCCGGACGAACACGAGGACAGTGCGCGGAAACGTTCGCAAGACGGTTGGCTCCGGCCGCAAACCGGCAGCTTCGCCGACATAATCCCCGCGAGTACGCGGAAAATTCGAATGTTCGAAATTCGAAATCCGAAACAAATTCAATTATTCAAATTTGTTTCGAATATTCGTGCTTCTATATTCGGATTTAAGCAAAAAGAAGATTATTTCCTTGATATTGTTAAATAACTAATTGTAAAATAGTTTCAAAAAGATGGGTAAGAAGCATGTTGCCACACAAAATAAAGAGGAATTGCTAAAAGAAAGAGATGCCGTCGAGGCAAAGGTGAAGAAAGAATTCACGGTAAAGATCCCGTCGCGTTCGCGGCAGGGGAAAGTTTATATTTCTTCATCCTACAACAACACGATTATTTCATTGGCTGACGACGGAGGAAATATTTTGTGCTGGAAGTCATCGGGCAGCATCGGTTTCAAGGGTACGAAAAAGGGGACGCCCTTCGCGGCTTCAAAAGTCGCCGAAGCGGTGGCCGAAATAGTTAAAAAACTGGCGATCGAGAAGGTGCAGGTCATGGTGAAAGGCATCGGTTCGGGACGGGATTCCGCGGTCAGGTCATTGGCGGCCCGGGGCATCGATATCGTTTCCATCAAGGACATCACTCCGATACCGCATAACGGATGCCGGCCCAGAAAGACCAGGAGGGTATAATATATTTTTTAAGCAATCAAATGGACACAAACATAAAATGCAAAATATGCCGGAGGGCGGGAGCCAAACTCTTGCTCAAGGGCAGCCGTTGCTACGGCCAGAAATGCGCGATGGTTCGCCGTCCGACGGCACCCGGAAAGAGGGGAAAGAGAAGGGCCCGTTCCTTGTCTGAATTCGGACGCGAATTGCGCGAAAAACAGCGCATGAAGGCGTGGTATAATTTGCGCGAACAGCAATTCAAGAATTACGTTAAAGCGATTCTCGCCAAGAAAAGCAGTTCCGAGGATCTGCCGCTGGCGCTGATGAGCGTGCTCGAAAACCGATTGGACAATGTTGTGTTTCGTCTGGGATTCGCACCTTCGCGCTTGACCGCGCGGCAGCTGGTGGGACACAAGAATTTTTTGGTGAACGGAAAGGCGGTGAATTTGCCGTCATATCAGGTGGGCAAAGGAGATGTGATCAAAGTGGCGCCCCACAAGACCAAGAAGAACTATTTCACTCAACTTCAACCGGCTTTAAAAACTTTCAAGACACCGACATGGCTCGCTCTTGATGCGGACAAGCTGGAGGGGAAGCGGACCGGCGACGTTACGATGGAGGAATTGACTCCGCCGGCCGAGATCGGTTCAGTGTTTGAATTTTACGCGAAATAAATAATAAAAATAATAACCGTTGATTTCCTGGGCTTCAATAACCGCCCCGCGGGGCTGTAAAGCGCTCGAGGATTTACGGAAAAGAAATGATACCACTGCCTTTAACACCGAAAGTAATTGAAAAGAAAGGGAATTTGGCGCTCATCGAGATTGAAGCGCTTTATCCCGGCTACGGCGTGACCGTGGGGAATGCGTTGCGGCGGGTTATGCTTTCTTCTTTGGAGGGAGCGGCGGTAACGCAGATCAATATCAAGGGCGTTCCGCATGAATTTTCAACGATCGCGGGCGTCATGGAAGATGTGATTACGATCATCATCAATGTGCGCCAATTGAGATTCAAAATTACCGGAGACGAGTCGCAGACTTGCGTGTTGAAGGCAAAGGGGGAAAAAGAAGTTACCGGAGCGGATCTTGAAATTCCCAGCCAGCTGGAATTGGCCAATCCCGAGGCGCACATTGCGAACCTGACGGCCAGGAGCTCGAAACTGGAAATGGAAATCAAGGTTGAAAAAGGGACGGGATACATGTCCAAGGACGCGCGATTGGCCAAGGGAAAATTGGAGATCGGGGTAATTCCGATGGACGCGATGTACACTCCCGTGAAAAGAGTCGGGTTTAAGGTTCAAAACATGCGCGTGGGCGACCGGACGGATTTTGACAAAGTGATTTTCGAGATCGAAACTGACAATACGATAACGCCGGAAACCGCGTTCGCGCGTGCCAGCGAGATTCTGGTGAGCCATTTTGAAATGTTTAAGAAAGCGTTCGAATCCTAATTCTATTTGTTGAATTTTAAGTTTTGACATTTGACATTTGGGTTTTGATATTATTAATATGTACAAGAGAATCAAAGGCAAAAAATTCAGCAGGAAAACCGACCAAAGAAGAGCGTTCATGCGTTCGCTGGCGGTCAATTTAATAATGCAGGAAAGAATCACGACAACCAAGATCAGGGCGCGCCAAGCCGGGTCAATGGTGGAAAGGCTGATTACCAAGGCCAAGAAAAACGACTTGGCTTCGAAAAAGGCTTTGGGGGCGATATTGCCTCAAACCGCCTGCCAAAAGTTGTTGTTGATTATGCCTCGCTTCGCGAACCGCAACGGCGGCTATACCCGGATTTCCAATCTTGGCCAGCGCATAAAAGACGGCGCGCCGATGGCAGTGGTTGAATTGTTGGATCGGCCCGCGGCCGCGGAAGCGGTTCCGGCCAAAAAAGAAAAGAAGCCGGCGAAGAAAGCCGTGGTCAAAAAAGAGAAAAAAACAGAATCCAAATCGTAATTATTTAGCGTTTTTATATGAAAAGAGATACACACACAATTGACGCCACGGGAATCGTTTTGGGAAAACTTGCCGTCCAGGCCGCGGTGCTTTTGAGGGGCAAGGATAAACCCGGTTTCGCCAAGAACGCCGACGCGGGCGATTTCGTGGTGGTCAAAAATTTTCGCAACGTTTTGATAACGGGCAACAAACTCAAACAGGAAAAGGATTACTATTACACCGGCCACATGGGCGGGCAAAAAGAGGTGGTGATGGGCAAGCTGATGGAAACTAAACCCGACCAGGTTTTGCGCCGCGCGGTTTACCGGATGTTGCCGACAAACAAATTGCGCGATTTGATGATCAAGAGGTTGACTGTGCGTCAATAGCCAGCAACCGATTAAGAACTATTATGCCAAAAACCAAGGAAACTGAAAAAACTGAATCCGAAGAAACCAAGGCCGCAGCCCAGAAAGCTGCCGTCAAAAAGTCACGCGTCGCCGCGAAGAAGGACGAGGCCGTTGAGACCGTTGCCGCGCCCGCGGCCCAAAATTCCGAAACGGAAGCTTCCGCCATTGACGCGGTCTTTGCCGCCGAGGACGAGTCGGAAACTCTGGACGCGGGAGGCAAGAGAAAGGCGGACAAATATTATGAAGCCGTTGGCCGCAGGAAGACGGCGATCGCGCGCGTGCGCTTGTATACTCGCGGCGATAAAGTTTTCTTGGTGAATGAAAAGCCTTTTGAGAATTATTTCAAGGGCATCGAATTCAAAAATATCGTTGAGGCGCCGTTCGTCAAAATGAACTGCACCGATCGTTTCCGCATTACCGCACGCGTCATGGGGGGCGGTATTATTGCCCAGGCGGAGGCTTTGCGGCACGGAATTACCCGCGCGCTGGTGATGTTTAACGCCGATTTCAAGAAACGGCTGAAGAAATCTGGCTACCTGACCCGCGATTCGCGGATGAAAGAAAGGAAGAAGCCGGGTTTGAAAAAAGCCCGCCGCGCGCCGCAGTGGGCGAAACGGTAGGGATTGTTCAGATAAAATTAAACCGTCTCGCAACTGCGAGGCGGTTTTTGATTGGACAGTCCGGCTTTACTGGATTGGTTTTGATTTATAGAACGTGTTTCCGGAAAACAAGAATATGATTTTTTGCTCGCCGCTCCAGAACATGAGCGGAGTTTGGCCGTTTTGGCCGTCCGCGGCAATATCGGATATCTTTACGAGTTGGACGATGTTTATCTTGTCGCGGTTGTCGATCTCGGCGATTTTCACCGCGTCGCCGGCGGTAAATATCAGATAATCCGAATTAAACCAGTTGCAATTTGCAACTTTTTCGGAAAAGCGCGCGATAAACACTTTTTCTCCCGCGGCCGCCCGGGGCTGGCTGCTGTTTTCTTTCAAAAAGTAAACCCAGATTTCCGAACCTGACGTCAAAACGATTTTTCTGCCGTCGGGCGAAAGCCTGGGTTCCGCGGCCAAGTTGTCATATATTTTTTCAAAGGAAGAACTTCCCGGTTTTAACGCGAAAAGATCGGAATCGATTTTTACAAAATAATAATCGTCGAAAATAAATAAATTATAATCGGCATTCGGCTTGACCGGCAATTGCGCCATGCTTGTTTTCACCGGCCCCTCCGGCCCTTTTTTGTATATGAACCCGTCTTGGCCGAAATAGTACGCGGCGCCATCTATCTTTTGCGAGGCCAGCTCAATGGTTGAAGTCGCATTGGCCGCGCCCGCTTTTGCGATGCGCGCCGGATTTTTATCGATGGCGATGGTCCAATCCGGGGCCGGTCCGCCGGTAATTGAAACGTTTAAAGTCTTGGCATCCGCCCAGCTCCAGTTTTTAAATCCCGCTCCTTTGTTTGTTGAGAAATTATTTTGATCGGCAAGCTTGACGGTGATATTTTGCGCGATATCGTACAGCTTCAAATTCCAGCCGGTATCCTGGGGCTGGCGCAAGGCTATTTTTGAATTGTCGGGGGAAATCAAGGCGCCTTCGACGTTTTTTTCGACCGTGGAAATTTCCAGCTTGCCGGGAAACAGGATTATGTTGCTCGCCTCGGTGACTTGTTTTTCGCTGATGTCGAGATTTTTAACCCAGGGCTGGTAGCCGATTTTTTTGACTTCAACGCGGTATTTGCGCGGAAGAAGGTTTTCCACCAGCGCCGAGCCGAAGAAAAAATCGGTTTGCTCTTCAAGTTTGTTATCCACGAAAACATTGGCCTGCTTGGGGCTGGTTTTAACGAAAAGACCTCCGGTCATTACCACCAGCTTTTTCCCGGCTTCAAACGGAAGATTCAAACGGTATCCTTGCGCGTAAAGCACGAGCGCCGGCGCTCCGATCGCGAAAACCGCTATAAAAAATATGAAAAGAGATGTTCGTAACCGTCGGGACATAGAGAATGTATATTTCCATCTTATATGATTAACGAGAATTTTCAATCTAAGTTGTTTCTACTATTGACAAGAATTTAATTTTATGATATAATCTATTGCAGGAGGTGGCCACAAATGGTCACTAAAATACTTAACGAAGCAGTGTCGGATAAATTCAGAGGGCTTCTTAGGGAAGCGGTAAAGTCAAGAATAACAAGAAGGTTTTTAAAACTCCAGCGCAATGCGCTGGCCGCAATTATCCTTGGATTGATATATTGCGGAGTGTGGAACTCTTCGGTTTCTACATTAGTTTATGAACCCGTGGCATTAATTATTGCGATCCTCGCCATGTTTATAGCTATATATGCCTTGCCTGTTATAATCGGGCATAGAGCAGAGATAGTAACGTTTGCGAGGGAGCAAGTAGAGTATGGGCGGCAGATTTTGCGGAGCCGAAAAAAGGCTCGCAGGGTCTGAATTATTTCCCCCATACTCTTTTTCTTTTATAGGATAGGTGTATTTTTAATCGCGTTCAATGCGGTTTTTTTTGTTTAACGCGCTTGGGTGGTTGGATTTTTTTGATGTGTTACAATAATCAATTATGGATTCGGAAAACGGAGCTAATATAAAAAATAACGATATTGTGCGGGGAGTGACGATAGTGCACTTCCTTTTGATGTTCGGCTATAAACTTTTTTCGGCGTATTTCCCGCTGTTTCTGGCGGCGCAAGGATTTACCTTGATGCAGGTGGGCTGGTCTTATTTATTAATCTATCTTCCCATCGCGTTATGCGCGCCGCTGGCCGGGTTTTTGAGCCGCCGGACCAATCCGGTTTTGGTGATGATTTTGGGCATTCTTGGCTATGCCGCTTATGCCTTGATGATGGTTGTCGATGGCAATAACGGTTTGTTTTATTTTTGGCAGATCATGTTGGGAGTGTCGGCGTCGCTGTTCTTTACGTCCTCGCGCATTTTGCTGATGGCCTATCCGGCGGCAAATGTGGAGCGGGGATTTTCTTGGTTTTATAACGCGCCTTTCTGGGCCGATGTTCTCGCGCCGGCGATCGGCGGCTTTTTGATCTGGCGCAACGGGTTTACCGCGGTATTTGCGTTAAGCGTGGCAATCACTTTGTCCGCCGCCGCCACTGCCGCTTCGATGCTCTGGAAAGCTTCCATTCAGAAAAGCAGCCGCGCAATTTCCTTGTCTGTTTGGGCGCAAAAGTGGCGTAATTTGCTGGCGCGGGCGTTTAACCGGCAAATGGCGCCCCGGTTGGCGGTTGCTTTCGTGAGTCTTTGGGCCAATGGCCTTTTTGCGGCATTTTTCGTCCTTTTTTTGAAAAATGAACTTTTATGGAGCCGGGACACAGTGATCGCGTATACGGCCTATTCCTCGGCGTTTTTTTCCATTGCCTATATATTGTTTATCCGGCCCCGCCAAAAAGGCGTTGGCGATAAAAGCATTGTCGCGGGCGCAACGATATCGGGATTGTTCGCAACCCTGTTTGCGTTCCCGGCCGTTTTTTTTAATTTTGCCACGGTGTTTGCGGTTGATTTTTTCAGAAACGCGGGCGGATTCATCTGCCAATCGGGCCGTTCGGCCTTTGTGGCGCGCAAAATGGAAAAAGATCCCGAGGAAGCGGGCGCGTTTGATACGATCTTTTCGCCGCTGGGAATCGCCCTGGGTTCGCTGACCGCGGGACTGTTGGTCGGGCCCCTTGGATACCAGGGTCTGTTTTCTTTTGGCGGAATCGTTTTGCTGTCGGCCATATTGATTGCCTTTATCGCCGGCAAGGCAAATGATTGACTTATTTGCAAAATAATTTATTCTTAGAACAACAATGTTAAGGAGTCGAGTTATGGCCGAAGGAACAGGCGATTTTCAGAAAGAGCATGTGATGCAGGAACCTGTCGCGTCGATGGAAAAAGATCAAGTTACTTGGGAGGCTAGGCAGCGTTGCGGTCAGGGGAGCGAATAGAACATTAAACTTTATTTAATATAAATATAGGTCACAGTGATCTATTCGCGGGCAAGCTTTTTTCTTGCCAACTTATTTTTTTAAAGAGGCTTATTATCGCATAAAACAAGCAGAGGTGGTTTGCCGTGGGTATCCGTGAATCTTTGCCCAAAGTATGCTGTGATTTTCGCTGCTGGCGATGTTGATTGTTCCGGGTGTCATGTACCGGATTTGTCAGCGATCACGAAGTGGTTATCGATATTTACAGAAATTTTGAAGGCGTCTGATAAATCAAGGCCGCGTTAATTTTTTATAATCGGCCAAACGCCAAATTGCCAAAAAAAAGGGAATAGGCTAGAGTGAAAGAACGAAAAAGTGATCATTGAACTTTGACTTTTGAACTTTGACGAAATAGACGCGGTAATCCGTATTGGTCAATGTTCAAAGTTTAATGTTTAATAGTTGATTTTATGAAGCTTGGCATAGATCTGGGCACAAGGAATTCGCTGGTGTTTGTTCCGAAAAAAGGGGTGGTTCTGCAAGAGCCATCCGTGGTTGCGGTCGATCTGGACGAAAACAAGATTTTGGCAGTGGGGCGCGAAGCCAACGAAATGATTGGCCGGACGCCGGATACCATCCGGGTCTATCGGCCCATGAAAGACGGCGTAATCGCCGATTTTGTGGTTACCCAGGCGATGATCAGATATTTTATCAACAAAGTTTCCGGTAAATTCCGCTTTTTCAAGCCGGAACTTGTCATCAGCGTGCCGGCGGGAATCACTTCCACGGAGCGCCGCGCGGTTCTTGAAGCGGGAATGAATGCGGGCGCAAAATCGGTCTATCTTTGCAAAGAGCCGATTCTTTCGGCGATCGGCGCGGGGATTCCCATCCACTCCTGTTCGGGGAATATGATTGTCGATATCGGCGGCGGTACCACGGAGGTGGCGGTGATCTCGCTCGGGGGGATCGTCAATTTCCAATCGCTGCGCGTGGCCGGCGATAAAATGGACGCGGCCATCGCGGATTACGTCAAGCGCAAGCACAATCTGGCGATTGGCGATCAGACCACCGAGGACATCAAAATAAATATCGGCACGGCCATTCCCGAAAAAGATCCGAAAACATTGGAAATCCGCGGCCGCGATCTGGTGAGCGGCTTGCCGCGAAACATAAAAATCAATTCAAGCGAAGTGAGCGAAGCGGTGCAGGATTCGCTGGCGGAGATCATGCAAACGATAAAAACCGTGTTGCGCGATACGCCGCCGGAACTTTCCGCGGATATCATGGACAAAGGCATGGTTTTGGCGGGAGGGTCGAGCCTTCTGAACAATCTTGCCGAGATGGTCACCAATTCGATCGGCGTGCCCTGTACCGTGGCGGAAAACGCGCTTCTTTGCGTGGCCAAAGGCACCGGGGCGGTTCTTGAAAATCTGGATTTCTACAAAAAGAGCATAATGACTAAAAAATAAACATTGAACATTAAACTTTGAACTTTGATTTTAATGCATTTTGTCAATGTTCAATGTTCAAAAGTCAGTGTTTTATCCGTTGGTAATTGGTCATCAAAAACAGTTTCAATTTCTGCAGGCCGCCAAGGAAAGCGGCCGTTTGGGGCACGCTTTTATTTTCAGCGGCCCGGCCCGGATCGGGAAAAAGACCGCTGCCCTGGAATGGCTTTCGCGAATTTTTGGAACGCCGCTTTCCGCGGGCAGCGCCCATCCCGATTTTTTATTCGTGGCGCCGCTGTTCGATCCCAAAACGGAAAAGATCGCCGATGAAATCACGGTTGACCAGATCCGCGGTCTGATCCGCAAGCTTTCATTGAAACCGGCGCTGGGATCGTATAAGGCGGCGGTTATCGATGAGGCGCATTTAATGAATTCCGAAGCGCAAAACGCGCTGTTAAAAACTCTGGAAGAACCGCCGGGCGACGCGCTGATCGTTCTCATCGCCCAAAACTCGCAGCGGCTTCTGGAAACGATCCGGTCGCGCTGCCAGACAATTCAATTCAATTTCGTGGGGTCAATGGAACTGGAGGGTTTGGCGAAAGATTTATCTCTTGGAAGCGGTGCTAAATTGGATGAAAGCGTTGTCAGGGAAGCGGTCGAGCTGTCTTTCGGCCGGCCCGGAAAATTGGCGGAATTCATTGCCGATCCGAGCCTGGTCAAAAAAAGGCAGGCAAGCGCCAAGGAATTCGCCCAGGCGGCCAAGTCGGATTTATCCGAACGGTTCATATACGGCGCTAAAATCGTCGAAAGCGGAAATATCGCCGAGACGATCGAAATTTGGCAATACCATTTCCGCAATCTTTTGCTGGAAGCGTTGAAGCCTGCCAAGGTCGCACCTTGCGAGGTCGCAAGCTGCGACCTTGGGAAAACTGAGCTACAATTTTCGTTTAGCAAATTAAAGGATGGGGGAAATGGCCAATCGCCGGAAAAGATTGGCGCGATTTTAAAAAAAATCCACGATTTGAGCGTGATTTTGCAGACAACCAATGCCAGTCCCAAACTGGCAATCGAGAATTTTATGTTAGATTTGTAGCGAAATTGGATTTTTTGAGTAAGCCTCCAATTTCGCTACAAGAAAGAGATTAGTTGAAATTGAATCTTCTATGGCTAATCTCTTCTCCGTTTTCATCTGTCAGAGTGGCGTACCACCCGTTTCCAAATCCATCCGGGGCTTTAATGAAACATCCGCCAGGTGGGATTTTAATATTAATTTCTGAATTGGGATTTTCGCTTATTGGGATTTTTCCCTCTTCCCAAAATTGAAGCGTACCCTCAAAGACTTCAACTCCTGAATTATCAAGAGATATTTCTCCCATCTCGGGAGCATAACTCCCGATCGATACGCAATTTTCTTCGGATGCTGCCGCAATTGCGGCAAAAAAACAAAATCCGAAAAAAAATAACACTAATGGTTTATTCGGGTTCATCGCGTAATCACTTCTTTAATTAAAGCATAAATATAATATTTTGTCAAGATTAACAAGACGGGCGGACGTGGTATATTAAAAAGGTGGAAGTTAATAAAAAGTCAGGATAATAATTCAAATTTATCCGGATATTTCTAAATTCGAAACGCAAAAAATAAAATTATATGGATTATAAAGACGTAATTAAAAAAAATCAGCCGGAGTTTGACAAGGCGATGGCATATCTTGATCGGGAATTGGCCAAGATTCACACCGGCCGCGCCAGCGCGTCGATCATTGAAGATATGGTGATCGAGTGTTTTGAGCAGAGATTCCCGTTAAAACAACTGGCAATGATTTCAGTGCCCGAGCCGCGGCAGATCGTTGTCCAGCCCTGGGACAAGTCATATTTCGAGCCGATCCAGAAGGCGATCGCGGCATCGGCGCTCGGTTTGTCGGCATCGCCCGAAGGAAGCGTGCTGCGCATCATGATGCCGGATTTAACGAGCGAATACCGCCAGAGCTTGGGCAAGGTTATCTCAAAGATACAGGAAGATACCCGCCAGGCGATCCGCCGGACTCGCGACGAAGCCTGGTCGCAGGTGCAGAAGCTGGAGCGCGAAGGCGAGATCCGCGAGGATGACAAATTCCGGGCCAAGGATGAACTCCAGAAGGTGATTGACGATTACGGCAAAAAAATCGACGAAGCCGGCGACCGGAAGAAAAAAGAGGTTGCGGAATAATTCCAAAATTTCCAATTTCCAATGTCAAAATAAATGATAAAATGATAAAATGTCAAAAAAAGAATTTTAATTCTGACATTTTTTAATTTTGAAATTTATTGGAAATTGGATATTGGGAATTCTGACATTTTATCTATGCTTTCCACCATACTGCTCGTTTTTTTCAGTTTGATCGGATTGATTACGCTCCACGAGCTGGGGCATTTTTTGCTTGCGCGCCGGTTCGGGGTCAGGGTCGAGGAATTCGGCATATTTCTGCCGCCCCGGCTCTGGGGCAAGAAGATCGGCGAAACCGTCTATTCGATAAACCTGATTCCGGCCGGGGCTTTCGTTAAGCTCTCCGGAGAAGACAGCAACGAAAACAACGATCCGCGGAGTTTTGGCTCCAAGCCGATCTGGCAAAGGGCGCTGATCATTGCCGCCGGAGTGATTTCTTTCTGGATGGTGGCGGTCATCATTTATAGTTTTGTTTTCATGTCGGGGGCGGTGGAGCAGGTCGAAGACGACGATCCGGCCGCGAACGCGATCGTCCAGATATTATCGGTTTCAAAAGACACTCCGGCCGCGGCCGCGGGATTGCAGATGGGCGACGTGATCAAGAGCGTGGCTTTGAAAAGCGATCCGGGCCAGTCATTGAAAACCGACAAAGTATCCCAGGTTCAGGATTTTGCCAGCGAGCATAAGGGCCAGGAAATGAAAATGGAGATCACGCGCGCCGGCCGCGACGTGGAAGTTTTCGTGACGCCGCGGGCCAATCCGCCGGCGGGCGAAGGCCCGATGGGCATCGCGCTGATGCGGGTCGCTCAAAAAACATATGTCTGGTGGCAGGCGATCGGCAACGGATTCATCGCGACCTGGAACATGACCATCGGGGTTTTCGACGGCTGGGGGCAGATTATCGGGCGGCTGGCAAGCCATCAGGGGTTGCCGCCGGGGGCGCAGATGGTGGGGCCGGTGGGCATAATGGATCTCATGACCAAGCAGGCCGAAATGGGAATCAGCTATTATTTGCAGTTCGTGGCGATGATATCGGTCTATTTGGCGGTTTTCAACGCGCTTCCGATCCCGGCTCTGGACGGCGGCCGGCTGATGTTTCTGTTGATTGAAGCAGTGCGCCGGAAACCGGTTTCGGAAAAGATCGAACAGTCGCTGACCATGTTCTTTTTCGTGGCTTTGATGCTGTTCGCGGTTATTATCACGGTGCAGGACGTGAGGAGGCTGTTCTGAAGAGAGCGCGCGTTTAATTTGTCGATTTACAAAAACGGCAAATGGAAGTAATATACGGTGACCGGGCCGGAAAGATGGCCGGGGGATAATAAACTTTTCAGTATGACTTTTTGGAAAAAATTCACGAAGCTTTTTTCTGAAGATATGGCCATTGACCTGGGAACGGCCAATTCGGTCGTTTACGTGCAAGGGCGGGGGAT
>Ga0310040_1000337_pt1 | contig 46342 bp, 47 predicted proteins | sample EPASupsiteHSE623_FD_200237 | JGI IMG/M metagenome (GOLD analysis project Ga0310040, IMG submission 200237) | Bioremediated contaminated groundwater from EPA Superfund site, New Mexico - Sample HSE6-23 (v2) (version 2) | ecosystem: Environmental > Aquatic > Deep subsurface > Groundwater >...
CTTCTGCTCGGAGCTCATTTTTTATTCGGCGGGCAATTTGCCGGTGTTTGACCATATCCGGCGCCCGCTGCCTATTTAGATCTTACTGTTTTCTATAGCCCGAGCTAAAAATTAGTGAAGTACTGGGCTCAATACTCACATGGTGCACTGCCCATTTCATTCCCGCTCTTATTATTTTTTACTTACACTTTTTTAAGGACCAGTTCCTGCATGAGGGTATCTACGACTTCGATAGTCACCCCGTCTACTTTCGAAATTGTACCGGAAGCATTTGTCAGGACGACCTTTCCTTCCCTTCGTTTGGCTTTGACAACGTTGTCAGCAATTTTTTTCTTCTCCCCGTTCTCTTCCAGGAATACCGTAAACTCGCACATCGCAAACAACCTCCTCTACGAATTGCAGGATTCTTTTATCATGTCCATAACCGCCCGGATGTCTCCTACCGATGGTGAGTCCGGGGCAGAATCAAGAATGAGCAGCCCGTTACGATCAGCTTCGGCTACCCGCTCATCGTATCGTACCGGATAAAGGGTTTCCCCGTTCAGGCACAATTCTTGTGAGACCCGGCCGGTCTCATCTTCGTCTTTTACCTTGTTTACGATAACAACCTGTTTTTTGATATGGAGGTCGCCGGCCAGCTTCATGACATGCCGTGCAACTTCCATCGATTTCGGAAATGCCTCGGTGACGATAAGGTTATAATCAAAATCAACCGCAAGGCCCCTTCCGAGGATCTCTGAGCCGGCCTGGGAATCAATGATGACAAAATCGTATCGATCCGTCCGGGAAGCTATCTGTTCGATCAAGATCTTGACTAAGGAAATAGAGGAGCATATACAACCAGCACCCCCATAGGGAATGGTGCCCATAACAAGAACTCTCACGTTATCCTGTGCATACACTTCATATAGTCTCAGGAGTTTCTCGATACTGACAGGCTGGTTATGGTCATGTTTGTGCCCGTGACCGCCGTCATCATCGGGTTCGTCCCCGAGCAGCTGTTCGCGTATGCCGATTTTATCTTCGGCAAGTGTCCTCGTTGTTGTAAAAGGTATACCAAGAGACATCGCAAGGTTCATGCTGGGGTCGGTGTCAATTACCAGCACCCGGAACCCCTGCCGTGAAAGAAGGCGGGACAGGGTAGCTATCACGGTTGTCTTACCGGCGCCCCCTTTTCCCGTTGCAATGATCTTTATCATATTCAGATGGTCTCCATCACCAGCGTGGTTACGAATACCGTCTCATCGTATTCATCTTCCACTGCTTTTGATGGATCATTGTGCCGTGCAATGAACATCCAGGTGCCCTTGCGCGTGATGGGAAACTTAACAATGCCTTTTGCATCAGTTACTCCGGTTGCCAGGTCTTTTCCTTCCTCCTTTGAGACAGCCTTCACGGTCACCCCTTTAACGGGCTTTCCTTCATAAAGAAGAGTCATGCTGATGTCTGTGCCCTTGGCAAGCTGCGGGTTTTCCGGCAGGATATCGAGTATGCCATGCACATGCCGTGCGGTATATTTGCCGACCTCCCCAACCGCAACAATCTTTTTTGCCATCTGGTGGAACGCACCGGCATAGGTAATATCCTTGTACATCTTCTTTGGGCCCTGCTTATACTCTTCATTTTTTGTTTTCGATATGACGAGGGGTGAAAGGTCGACAACCGGAATATAGTATCCCGCTTTTTCTCCCGTGAATGTAACGATATGATGGTCTGTCTTTGATTTGATATCCGGGACAATCTTTTTCCTGCCGGGACCATACACAACCGAGGAGATTCTCTTCGGGTCGACATGCCCATCGGTCTTCATATTATGACCATACATCAGTTTAATGTCGACATTGTTTCCCTTCTCTTTCATGCCCTCGAGCCAGATCTCGTGGCCAAATACCATTAAAACCATTTTGTCCATATTTTCACCTAGGGGTGGTTCTTATTACACCAATGAAGTGTTGCGCAGTTATAGTAATAATATTTTTTTAATTTATAGCACTAATTCAAAAAAGTCTTATTTATTTACTTACAATCTGTATATCTAAAGGCTCGGGGGCTCAAATCTGAGAATATCTGCCGTTGCAAAAAGATCTTCTCAAGAGAAGAAAGTGCCAGCCTGAGGGCCTCTCTCACGATGCATATACCGAGGTATATTTCGAAACGGTAAAAAACTCCCCTATAATCCGTGTGGGCCATGGGATGAATGGCTCCGGAACTGATGAATGAAAAAACAAAAAAAAAGAAATGATGTCCAATACGTCAGATTCCTTCACGAAAAACAGAAGCATCCGGCCAATTCATACCTTGAGGCATTCATGGATTTCCTGAACATCCTTTGGCAGATTTTAAATTTTTTCCGCCAAGTGCTGCCATTCATTTTCATAGGATTTTTCATAGCCAACCTGATCAAAACCTCGCCGTATTTCGACCTGATCGGACTTCCGATGTCCTATTTTGCACGGGCTGCACACTTGCCGGCGAAATGTTCTTCGATTTTATCCCTGTATCTCCTCAATTCCTATTCAGCGCTCGCAATGTTATCAGAAAGTGTAAGAGAGAAAACCCTGGAAGATAAACAGGTCTTTATTACCGTCATCATCTCGTATTTCCCGAAGGGTATCAACACCATCATCTTATTCCTGGCACCGGTTGCACTTTCTGTATTTGGGATTGTAACCGGTGGAGGCATACTAATAGTGGAATTCACGATCTGTATCGGCATTACGATGGCAGGAGTTATCGGGGGCAGGATATTTCTTGAACCCATTCCCCGGGAAGAAAAAAACTGTACCCGGATACCGCTTGAAGTCCATCCCCATAAAACCGGAACCTGGAAGAGCACTCTCAGGAAATGCCTTATCGACAGCGTGCAGGAATTTTATGAGATTGCCCTTATTCTCATCCCGACAGGGGCAATAATAATAATCCTGTTCAATATCGGCGCACAGGAATACTTCACATCGTTCCTGAGCCCGTTGCTCGCTTTCTTTAACCTGCCGGCATCGAGTATTATTGTTTTTGCCGCCGCTTTTGTGAGCCAGGTAGCTGCCATTTCTGCAACCGGTACTGTCGCAGTCCAGGAGAACCTTACCTTCATCCAGTGTCTTATCATCTATGCCTTGTCGCGCTCGCTCCACCTGGGCATAGGCCAGATAAAATCGGGGCTTCCGACAAATATCGCACTGTTTGGGAAATCTCTCGGAATCAGGGTAACTGCTCTCGATTTTTCCATGACGCAGATGGCAACGCTACTCGTTGTCATAATCCTTATTTTTGTGGCAGGGTTGTAAGTTGGGTCTTTCATCTGCACCGGTTGCTGTAGGCAATTGGATTCCAAATTTTTATATGAATTGCAAAAAAGTGTGTTTATTTTTTGGGGCAAATCACGTTTAGTAATACTTTTATTTTATTATGTAATAAGAAATAGTTCATGGATGATTCCGGAATAAGAGAAAATCCAAAATCCAATTTTTTCCCCTCGGAAAATGCCGAGAAATTTCAGGAAATGCCACGATCTGCCGATATACGCTATTCGGTTGCATCCGCTGTATATTACGACATATGGATCACTGTTGCAGAATGCACTGGCCAATGTAATCCTTCGATCGTATTTTCAAAAAATCCGGAATCCAATGGCTTCGGGATTGAAAAAATTCACGATATTAATACCCTGTTCCACCCGTTGCGAATTATTGTTTCAGGGAATGGAGCACGATGACGGGAACTGCACGATTAAAAAGACTGCTCGAAAAGATGGGCTACGATGATGTTGGCGGATTTTCAGAATACAAGAAGATTCTTATTCTTTTTTTTATTGCCGTGCTCCTGTTTGCCACGGCATTAGCGGCCATCGTTATGGGTAAATATGGTTTTACGGTCATGGACGTCTATCGTACTGTTTTTATCCATATGACCTTCGGTGACATCTCGAATATCGAAAAACTCAACAACACGATCATCTGGGACATACGGGCACCGCGGATACTGCTCACCATTTTTGTCGGGGGAGCACTTGCAATTGCCGGGGCCGTTTTCCAGGGTGTCTTCAGAAATCCGCTCGTAGAGCCGTATATCCTTGGCGTTTCCTCCGGGGCGGCATTCGGTGCAGCTCTTGGCATTGTCTTTCCTGCAATTTTCTTCTCGCTTCAATTATCCGCGTTTGCATTCGGGTCCATTGCCGTAGCTGTAGCGTACCTCCTTGCCCGTGTCCGGGGTGAGACCCCGGTTGTCACTCTCATTCTCGCAGGAGTTATTGTCGGCTCAATCTTTGCAGCGCTGGTCTCGCTCCTGAAATATCTCTCGACTGATGCAGCCCTGAGAGAGATTGTCTTCTGGATGATGGGGGGATTTTACTATGCCACGTGGAATGATGTCCGGATCCTTGTCCCGGTTGTTACTATAGGCTTCATTATCCTTTGGGCGCTGGGATGGAAACTCAATATACTCTCCATGGGGGACGATGAGGCAAGAACACTAGGGGTGAACCCGGAGAAATACAAGTTCATTGTTATCGGGATTGCAACTGCTATCACGGCATTTGCCGTTTCTCTTGTTGGCATCGTTGCCTGGGTCGGTCTGATGATGCCTCATGCCTCAAGAATTCTTCTCGGGCCGGACAACCGGTACGTAATCCCGGCGTCATTCATGATGGGCGGGATATACCTTATGATCTGTGATACCCTTGCACGGACTCTCACGAATGCAGAAATTCCCGTAGGCATCATAGCCTCGATCCTTGGAGCTCCATATCTCTGTTATCTCCTGAGAAACAAGGGGCGGGTTATTTTCGGGTGATTGCCGTGCTTCACGTAAAAGATGTCCATTATACGTATGCCGGTTTTCCGGTCCTGTCAGGAGTCTCGTTCTCCGTGAACAAAGGAGAGCTTTGTGGCCTTTTCGGGCCGAACGGTTGCGGGAAGACCACGCTCTTCAAGTGCTGTCTCCGGTTTCTCGCTCTTCACAAAGGCACTGTGCATATGGATGGAGAAGATGTATCGAGAAAACCGGTTGAAGCTCTCGCAAAGATCGTGTCGTATGTACCCCAGGAACATAAGCCGCCATTCCCGTACCTGGTCCGGGAAGTTGTCCTGATGGGAAGGACGCCGCATCTTGGCGGTCTCTTTGGCGTGAAGAAAAAAGACAAGGAGATTGCGCTCGATGCCCTGGACCAGCTGGAAATCTCCAGCCTTGCCGATCGCCCCTACAACCAACTCTCCGGAGGACAGCGCCAGATGGTCCTGATTGCCCGTGCAATTGCGCAGGATACACCAATCATGTTTCTCGATGAACCGACGTCAACCCTTGATTTTCACAACCAGATGAAGATCTGGGAGATTATGCGAAAAATTACCGAAGAGGGAAAGACCATCCTTGCCTGCAGCCACGATCCCAACCACGTGGCATGGTTCTGCGACCGGGTTATTGTCATTGCAAATGCGGGTGTTGTTGCCGACGGCCATCCCCGGGACGTAATCAATGAGGAGATCCTCGACCTGATTTACAAGGATACCTGCTCAGTGAGATCCAATGATGGAGTAAGGATGGTGATGCCCCGGTGTATTACCGAAAAAAAGGAACGGTGCAGTCCGGTCAGCGCTGCTGAACAACCTTATGATTCGTGCAAAGGAACAAATCCCAAAACATGACGGGAGGAAAAACTATGGATTACCAATCAATTGACTGGAACGGTATCTGGAAGGATCGCTACGAGAAGAACGTTGAATTGAGGGGAAGGGGAGAATGCGCCACGGTCTGGGAATCAAAAAAGAAAGCAGAGGAGTTTCTTTTCCAGTCAGAACAAAATCCCGGACGGATCAGCAATGTAATTAACGTGCTGCAACCGGGTCCCGGGAGCACAGTCCTTGATATCGGTGCTGGTCCGGGAACCCTTGCAGTCCCTCTCGCAAATCTTGCCGGGCAGGTGACTGCGGTTGAACCAGCTGCCGGGATGACCGAAGTGATGAAAGAATATGCAGCAAAAAAAGGGATCTCGAATCTCACGGTGATTCAGAAACGCTGGGAAGATATCGACCCGGCTGCCGATCTTAATGGACCCTATGATATTGTCTTTGCATGTCACTCGCTGGGGATGCCCGACATCAGGCAAGCTATCGAAAAGATGACCGCTGTTGCATCAAAACGGATCTTCCTGTTCTGGTTCGGTGGAATCACCTCCTGGGAAAAACCAATGGTTGACCTCTGGCCGAAGCTGCACGGAAAAGAGTATATTCCCGGCCCCAAGGCTGATGTCCTATTCAACGTCCTCTGGTCGATGGGTATCATCCCGGATGTTGCATCAGGACACCTGGATCATACCAGATTATATCCGGATATCAGTTCTGCCATGGCGGATCTCAGGGTGCAGTTCGGGATATCGACTCCCGTGCAGGAGTCGATAATCAGGGCATATCTTGATGATGTAATGATCCGGAAAAACGGGCAGTTTTCCCTCCCGGGAACCACAACCGGCGTCAGGCTCTCATGGGAGGTTTGAATGAAACGATAAATTATCAGTTCATCCGGGTTTTTGCAGATGTATGTAAGGAGAACAAAAAAACAAAAAATGCAGGATTGATGTGAGTTTATCATGAATAAGAATTGGCAGTTAGTTTTTACGATTATCGTCATAGTGGCGCTTCTCTGTGCTGGATGCACCCAGCCATCGCAGTCAGAAAAAACAAGTGTAAAACCGGCAGATTCCTCCACACCCGGATACAAGACCGTGATTGACAGTCGGGGAGTAGCCGTCAAGATCCCGACCGATATCAAAAGGGTTGTCACCATAAGCGATGGGCTGGTTGAAGGAGTGATGATACGATTCGGCGTGCAGGATACGCTTGTCGGTGTAGGTTCCAGCTGTATCCAAAGGAACTTTACATACACATTCCCTTCGGTAAAAGGCAAGAATGTCACCTACCAGGCCGGAATGAACCCGGTACTGTACCTGGATCCCAAGATTGGAACCCTGCCAAGAATCGGCGAGTCGAGTGTTGCAATCAATTATGAAACCCTTGCGGGACTCAAACCGGACCTCGTAATCCTCCGGCTCGGGGACTGTACCCTGCGGTATCCGGATGATGAGAATGTGAAAAAGACTATTGCAACCATCGAGTCCCTGAACATTCACTTGGTAGTGACCTACGGACCGAATGCTTACAAGACTGCAACGGTATCCGGTATAAGCGATGAGATCCGGATCATCGGGGAAGTATTTGGAAAGGAAGCACAGGCTAAGACACTGAGCCAGTACCTTGAAGGGCAAGTCAATATGATCCGGGAGCGGACCCGGAATATAGCTGATGCGAAAAAACCGAGCGTCCTCATTCTCGGACTTTCCCCAACTGCACGGACCCAGGGTGGGGCAGGGCAGGTGTTCGGGTCAGGAACCATCGAATCGTTCTTCATCCAGGACCTGGTGAATGCCAAAAATTCATTCAATGAAAGCGGTGCTAATTTCAAAACCCTGAGTGCCGAACAGATTCTTGCAAACAATCCCGACAAGATCGTTCTCTGTACAGCAAACGGGTACCATCCGCCTATGGAACTCTACGAAGCTCCGTATTATCAGAACCTCCAGGGACTGTCGGCGGTTAAAAACCAGCAGGTCTCGGCTCTTCCTTGGACCCCCTGCAACTGCGGAAAACGGCTTGAATACCCCATCGATGTGATGGTAATTGCAAAAGCAGCATACCCGGACAAGTTCTCAGATATCCAGCTCTCGGACTGGCTCTTACAGTTCTATGAGAACCTGTATGGCGTGGATGAGACTACCGCAAAACAGCTGCGTTCCGTTCAGTGGATGGACTGGACCGTTGGGGGCTGATTGGACAGGTAAATCATCTATTCTTTTTTTAGAGACTGTAAAACAGGGCGAAAATTATCACAAGCAGGATTTGCAGGGATAGAAAAATTCATTGTTTATGGGGTTCACCAATTAAATTCCGGGACCGTTACCTTTGCATAAAAATCAGGAACCTGCCATAATCATAACATAATCATAAAAACCATCGTCTTTTTTAAAAACAGAATTCACCCTCCTCTATTATCCCTAACAGAAACCGTAAAGAATGCCATGACAAGGACAACCAGCAGGAAAGATGCAAGGAAACCATACCTATAACCTGCGATTCCGATAAGTATTCCGGTGACAACCGGGCCTGAGGTCTGTCCGATATCCATTATTGAAGAAAGAGCTCCCATGGATGCTCCAATCTGGTCGGGTTTTGCAATATCCGCAATATAAGCGCTGGTTGCTACACTGGATAGTGACAGCCCCAGCCCGAACAGGACACTCGAGGTGAGAAAACCGGCAAAGGTAGTGGCCAGGGAGATGGCAGCCAGGGAGATACTGATGATTAGGAGCCCGGCAATAATCTGGATGCGTTTATCGAAGCGGTCAGCAAGTTTTCCAAAGAATGGTTTCGTTCCTGCAATAAGCAGTACCTGGACAGAGAAGATGATCCCGGTCAGGAAAACACCAATTCCCTGAGTGAGGAGAACGAGAGGAAGAAACGTTTCGAGCGCACCGTATGCAAAATAAATCGCCATATCGGCAGATGCTGTTGCCCGGAGCCGGGAATCGGTCAAAAACCGGACCAGGCTGTCCCTGAATACTGATATCCGAAGAATTGCGAGAGGTCTGGATTGCACTTCTTGGTAACGGAGCACCATGACAAAAACCGGTATAGCCGCTATACCCGCAAGGATATAGACCATGCGATAAGGGATAAGCCCGGGATACCCGGCAAACAGTGCAAGGATCATTCCTCCGGTGAGGGGCGCAAGGGTCCGGCCTACCAGCGTTGAGGAGGAATATTGTCCCAGCACCTCACCTTTGGCTTCAGGGAACCGCTCCGATATAATTGCTGATATTACCGGTCCGAGAATTGCTGTGGCTGTACCATGGAAAAACCGTACGGGGATAAGGCAGAGAGGATCGTTAATGAAAAGATAAAGAAAGGGGGCAATGAGGAAGACAGCACCGGATGCAACAAGGAGGCGTTTTCGCCCGAAGTGATCTGAAAGAACACCAACCGGAAAGGAAAATAAAATACCGGCAAGCGGCGAAAATGCAGAGACAAGACCGATAATTGCATCATCTGCACCGAGTGCCCGGGAGAAGAGGGGTAATACCGGGCTCTTTGAAAGTGTTGTTGAAAAGATTGCAAAAAAACCGAGCAGGCTGAGATAATATATCATCCTGCGATCCGGAGAAAGATGCAGCCGTTTCGCGTTAAAAACCGTTACCATACCAGAACTTCCCTCCCCTTACTCCGGTTATCTCCCGCTCAACAGGTTATGCTGCTGGATGGTTTTTGCAGCCACCACAAATATGAAGATAACGATTATGAGCACTGTGGAGTCAAGAACCGGTGAATAGACCCCGTCTCCGTTAATTGCCGTATGGAACAGGTCAACGAGGTAGGTGAGCGGGGAAAGCATATTTGTCCATGCCCACGTCCCCAGCTGGTTGAGCGGGATAAATATGCCGCTCACAAAGATAAGCGGGAGCCGCACAAGGTTGGACAACATCATGATATTGGAAGGGGTGTTCGTAGCCGGGGAAGAGAGCAGGGTACCGAGCGCGGCAAATGCGAGCGATCCTAAGAGAAGGGCCGCGATGAGAACCGCAGGATTTGCAAGAGGCAGGTGCAGGATAGACGAACCCGCTATCCAGACAAGAGTGGTAATAACAAAACCAAACACCGCTCCCGAGAGAATATCGCCAAGGATGATACTTTCAATAACCACCGGCAGGGAGACGAGCCGCTCGTAGGTCTTCTCCCGTTTTTCCCACGGGGTGATGAGGGGGCCTGTTGACGATGCAGAGAAAAAGAGCATCATCCCGAGAAAACCGGGAAAGAACAGAATAAGATCAAGATTCCGCCCGATAAAGAAGGTGAGGAACATGATGAACGGGAAGAGAAGGCCGAAGATCACGACCGACCCCTTGTAATAGTAGATCCGCATATTCTTCTCGGTGACCATCAGCACGCTCCAGATAAACATCCGCAGATCCATCAGGCACCCTCCGTCATTTCAATGAATGCCTGCTCAAGGGTGGGAGTCGAGGTTGCAACCGAGACGATCTTCAGGTTGTTCTGCTCAGCAATCCTTGCCAGGTCCTTGACTGCACGATCTGCATCATCGGTATAGATCCGCCACTTATCCCCCAAGGGTTCAGCATGCGAGATACTGCCGGCCATCAGCATCCTGCCCTGAACTTTCTGCTCAAACGAGATCTCAATGAAGCTCGTTGTATCAAAACGTTTCTTAAGTTTTTCCGGACTATCGGTTGCGATAATCTTTCCTTTATGGATGATGCTGATGGCAGAGCAGAGTGTACTTGCCTCTTCAATGTTGTGTGTCGTGATCAGGACCGTGCTGCCTTCCCGGTTCATATGCCGTACCGTATCGATCACGAGCCGCCGGCTTATCACGTCAAGGCCGGTTGTCGGTTCGTCCAGGAAAAGGACCGGAGGGGAATGCACAATGGCACAGGCAATGCTGATCCGCTGCCGCATACCCTTGGAAAATGTCCTGACAAGATCATCTTTTCGCCCATCCAGCTCCAACCGGATCAGGATCTCCTGGGCCTTTTTTTCCCGTGTAGCCCGGTCCATATGGTAACATTTTGCCGTCCAGAGAATGTTTTGTTCAGCGGTGAGATCCGCGTAGACGGTACCGTTTTCGGGAATAACTCCCATATTCATCTTGGCTTCAAGGGGCTGTTTGAGGATATCCATGTCACATATCCTCACCGTTCCGGAATCCGGGATCAAAACGCCGGTCAGCATGCGGATGGTTGTGGTCTTCCCGGCACCGTTCTGCCCCAGAAAGCCAAAAATTTCTCCTTTTTTCACAGAAAGACTGACATCATCGACCGCAGTGACCGGCCCAAAAGACTTGTAGAGATTGTGCGCTTCAATTGCATTCATGATTGCCTGCTCTCACTCCTGCCCCGGGAAAAAAACCAATGATTGTTGGGAACGGTTGTTGTGCACTTCATCATCTTACTCCTGTCAGGGAACCATCGAAAGATTTGCAGAAAGGCCGGTTATCCGGCCCTTCAGGTACCGGAAACATTATGCGGGCGCAACCGGGGTATATTCCGTTTTGACCCGGTCAAGGAATGCTGTCCTGTCATACATCACCCCATTCCCATGGTCAAGCCAGAGTACCTGGTCACACATCACGCTCATCACATCCGGATCATGCGATATGAAGAGATAAGATACTCCGGTCTCCTTCTGGAGATCCTGCATCAGCCGCAGGACCTGCGCCTGCACGGATACATCCAGCATCGATGTTGGCTCATCGGCTACGACAAGTTTTGGCTGGAGCGAGAAGATCCGGGAAAGGACCGCCCGCTGGACCTCGCCTCCCGAGAGCTGGTGGGGATACCGTGCGAGATGCTCATCCCTGAGCCCGACGCGCCTGATGAGCGGAGCGATCTCTTTGAGTGCTTCATCCATACCGATTCCCTTGTGGACCATGAGGGGCTCAGCAACACTCTCGGCAAGGGTCATGCGGGGGTTCAAGGAGACCTCCGGGTGCTGGAAGATCATCTGGAATGAGGGGCGTAGTTCCCGCAGTTTTCTCAATCCCATGCGGGCGAGATCCATACCCTGCATCATGATGTGGCCGGAGCTGGGATTTTCAATTCGCATGATACAGCGCCCCAAGGTAGTTTTTCCCGACCCGCTCTGGCCAAAGAGTCCAACGGTCTTGCTGCTGCCGACCTCAAACGATATCCCCGAGAAGATGTCCCCGTGGCCGTATGACTTGGAGAGCCCGGTCAGCTGCAGAACGGGTGATGACACCGGACACCTCCATTCAGTGATCCTTGTATAAGACCCGGATGCTCCTTACTGCATATTTCAGAATGGCAGGAACACCGGTCCGCAAAGCAACAACCTTTGGGAATTGCCATCAGGCTGGGGCTCTGGCCGTCGAGCGGTACGAGCCCGTTCTTTGGCATGGCTTTAATCAGAGCCTGCGTGTAGGGATGGCGGGGTTGGGTGAAGATCTGGTGAGCGGGCCCGATCTCGACTATCTCCCCGGCATAGAGGACCGCAATCCAGTCGCAGAGATGTTCGGCGAGGTACAGATCATGTGTGATTAAGAGAAGGGAGGCATTTTCCCTTGTACGGATATCCGAGAGCACCTGGGCAGTGGTTGCCCGTGCATGGTAGTCCAATCCCTTGGTGGGTTCATCGGCTATGATCAAGCGGGAATGTTCAGCGATTGCGATGCTGGTGGTAAGCCTTTGCCGCATTCCCCCGGAGAGCTCGTGGGGGTATTCTTTTGCGATCTGATCTGAGGGAATAAGGCCAACAGCGACAAGCAGAGCGCAGGCTTTCTCCCATGCGGTATTTTTTACCGTGCCTCTCTCAATAAAAATTTCAGCGATCTGCATGCCATTCCTGACAAGAGGATCAAGGGAGCCGGACGGGTTCTGCGGTACAAGGGAGATGGACCGCCCTCTCAGAGCGTGCATTGTATGATCTGGCAGTGATGTGAGTTCCTGCCCGTCAAACCGGATCTTCCCGGTGATTTGGGCGCTGGTGGGAAGCAACCGTATGATTGCCTGGCCTATCACGGATTTTCCCGAGCCAGTCTCTCCTACGAGTCCTAATACTTCACCCGGCTCCATGGAGAACGATACATCACGCGAGGCATGAACAGTTCCTTCCCCGGAAGGGAAGCGGACATTGAGATCCTGGACAGAGAGGAGCGTCATCCGATATTCACCTGGTCCTTATGGACATCGAGAATATCCCGGAGTCCTTCACCGAGGAAATTAAAGATCAGGACAACGAATGTGATGGCAAGACCGGGGACGATGACATTCAACGGTGCGGTGCGCAGGAATTCCTTCCCCGCCCCTATCATGGACCCCCACTCCGGTATTCCCGGGGGTATACCGAGGCCGAGGAAACTCAGACCGGCAACTGAGAGGATAACGTGACCAATATCAAGTGTCGCTAGAATCAAAACCGGCATTATTGCATTCGGGAAAAGGTGACGGATCATGATACGGCGGTCCGGCAGGCCGGCAGTATAGGCACTTTGGACATACTCAAGGTTTTTTATCGAGATTACCTGTCCACGCATCAGACGTGCATAAATTGCCCATTGGGATATTGTGATAGCGATGATCAAATTCAGTATCCCGGCTCCCATGAATGCCAACAGGGCAAGGGCAAAGATAATGCCGGGAAACGCCAGGAGGAGATCAACGCAGCGGGAGAGGATTTCATCAACAACCCCCCCGTAATATCCCGCGATACAGCCAACAACACATCCAAAGGCAAGGGCAATAGCTACCGAGACCGATGCAATCAGCAGTGAGGTCTGGGCACCGCACAGGGTAAGGCTGAAGAGATCCCTGCCCAAAAAGTCGGTGCCAAAGAGATGGGCAGATGAAATACCCTGGTTCTTATCCCTGACAGAAATTGCCTCAGGATCATAGGGGGAAATATAGGGGGCAAAAATCGCAACAATGATAAGAAGCCCCAGAAGAACCAGACAAACCTGAAAGCCCGGGCGTTTCGCAATTTCCCGATACAACCGGTTGTTAGAATCATGCATGGATTTTGCTGGTAACATCCGCCGGGTTTTGGGACTGATAACAATTTCTTCACTCATAACGGATCCTCGGGTCTATGAAATGATACGAAAGGTCTACAAAGAAATTCACAATTAAAAACATCGCTACGATCACAACGATGCAGGAAGTGACAACAGGGATGTCACGTGCATCGACACTTTTTATAAGAAGGTTGCCGATTCCCGGCCAGGCAAAGATATTCTCGATGATGACCGTACCTGCCAGCAGGTGACCAAAATACACGCCAAGGAGGGTAAGGACCGGGATGAGTGCATTCTTGATGGCATGATTCCACAGAATGTGACTCCACGAGAGCCCTTTTGCAATGGCGAACGTGATATACTGCTGCCCGAGCGTTTCGAGCATGCTTGTCCTGACAATCCGAATAACTACCGCTGTCGGGTGGAGGGCGAGGGCAACAGCCGGTAGTACGAGATTAGCTGGTGTCCCATACCCTGCAACCGGAAGCCAGTCCAGTTCCAGGGAAAAGACAAGGATTAGCATGAGTGCAAGCCAGAATGAAGGAAAACTGATGCTGAAGATGGTCGTAGCCCTGATAATGAGATCGCTGGTGCTGTTCTCATGCACTGCACAATACATACCCAGGGGTATTCCCACAATAATGACAATCAGCATGCTCGCTGTTGCAAGGATAATGGTCGGGCCGAGAGCAAGTGAGATTAAAGTCAGCACGGATGTATCTTTGTAAACATATGAGGATCCCAGGTTCCCGCTGAACAACAATGCGGATAACCAGTTCGTATACTGAACCCATATTGGATCATTGAGATTGTACTTGGAAGAGATCTCTGCTTTCATCTGTTCGGATACTGCATCTTCTATTCCAACGAGGGTATGACGGGCAACGTTCTCGGCTGTTTCTCCCGGTACCGCATGCAGCATGAAGTACGCTAATGCTGATGCTGCGATGATAGTCAGTACCAGGAATACAAACCGCTTGATAAGGTAGTAGTGCATGTTTTCTCCAAAAAAAAAGATAGTAGAACTTGGAGTTCACTTCTCCTTATCCCGTGAGGGTAATCATGTAATCCAGCGCATAGTCATGAGCGGTAGGATCAAACTTGTAACCCTGGACGGTATCCTTTTTCACGATCAATACACCGTAATCGGCAACAGGGATATTTGGTAACAGATCATACGCATCAGCTTCGACCTTGTTCCACTTGGCAAGCCTCTCTTTTTCATCGGCCGTGTGTAACGCATCGTCAATCTGTGCATCCAGGGTAGCATTCTTGTAATGGCCAGTATTGGAAGATCCATTCGATGTGAACCACCGGGGAAGAATATATGCTGGATCGGGAACCATGGCAATATTACTTGCAGAAAGGCTCAGATCATATTTTCCGGCCTTTGTCCTGTCGCTACTGGCAGCACTGGCCATGACCTCTACATTGGGCTGGATACCAATGGCTTTGAGATCTGATCCGATCGTTTCTGCCATAGGAGCAAGGCCCGGACGGTTTGTCGCCGTTAAGAGATTAATCGTGAGCGGCTGTCCGTCCTTTTCCACAATACCATCGCCATTCTTGTCCTTGTATCCCATTTCCGCAAGAAGCGCTTTTGCTTTCACCGGGTCGTACGGGAGCTCCTTTAAGTTCTTGTTCCCAAATGACATGGAGGGAAGGAAATATCCCCTGGCCGATTGTCCGACTCCATAGAGTACATGATTGACGATATCCGTCCGGTTGATGGCAAGGGATAGTGCCTGGCGCATGCGGATATCCTTAAGGAGAGCACGATCATGGTTAACCGTCAGTATGTAAACCCTCGGTGTCAGGTATTTTTCAACATTGATCCCGGGAAGTGCTTCGATGCGGTCCGCTTCATTGTATGGCAAATCAACGGTGAAATCGATCTCCCCCTTCTCAATGGCGAGGGTCCGGCTGTTATGATCGGGTACTGATGAGTAGACAACGCCATCAAGTTTCACGGTCCCTGCCCAGTAATCAGGACTCTTTTTAACAGTAAACACCCGGGTCTGCTGATTAAATGAATCGTACATCATGGGTCCGGTACCCACGGGTATGGAGAAGTTCCCCTGCGCATTCAGGGAATCCGGGTGGATGATGCCAAAGCCGTTATAATGCACGATGGCAGGCAGGACAGGGTTGATCCTGTTGGTCGTAATCTCGATCGTATGATCGTCAATGACCCTGCTTCCCTTGTAGTCTGCCATCTCCCGATTTGCTGCGTTGAGTTTACACGCACGGTCAAAGGAGAATTTTACTTCATTTGCAGTCATCGGTTTGCCATTGTGGAACTTCACATCGTCCCGGAGCTTGAACTCCCATGTTGTCGGGCTGGTCTGTTTCCAGGATGTGGCAAGCTTGGGGGTCACAACGAAATCCTGTGTAGCCCCGATAAGCGGTTCGGTGACCATCGCTTTTTCCCCGATAAATGTGCCGGAAGTAGCCGGGTCAAGGCTGGTAATTTCTGACAAGTCCGCCATCTTCAGGATCTTGGGACTGGTCGATGCCTGGGTAGCAGATGCCGATGAGGCCTCCGATGATGCAGCCTGTGCTTTTGTAGTCGTACATCCCGCGATAACTATTCCGGCAATAAGCAGGAATACCAATAAGCATACAGCAAGTGTCCTTGTTTTCATGATAATCACAACAATGCTATCTCAAAATCTATCCTGAATTCTGTCATCAGGCATCAGCCCTGTCTCGTGGCAGAGATGATGTAGTAACTCTGGGTCGGAGCGAATCTCCGGTACCACGGCTGCTGAAGTCTCTGCATCTCGCGGATATACGTTATATCATGGAAGGAGATTCCGGAAAATTCCGCACGCTCCAGGAATGATCCCAATTTATCCTTCGGGATCACGCCATTATCGCTATTAAATGGCAGTTGACTTCGGAATTTCTTATCTAAATGGCTGTGACGGGTACGGTCCAAGATCTTGGCAAGTCCATCACTCAATCCCTGTTTTACCCGGGTTGAAAATCTCTTGTCCTCCCGGATACCATGGACAACAAGTACCGTACCCCCGTTTTTCAGCACTCGGTGCCAGTCCTTCAAAGCAATATCCGGATGAGGGAGCGATCCGAGAAGGTGCCGGTTAACAACCACATCAAATGATCCCTCACTGAAAGGCAGGTGTTCGGCGTCACCATTCTTAAGGTTGATCGAAAGTTTCCGTTCAGCTGCTTTCTCGCGAGCTTTTGTCATCATCGCTTCCGAGAGATCAACTCCGGTAACATGGTATCCCATCTCGGCAAAGAGAAGGCCCATCGCACCCGTTCCGCACCCGACATCAAGAATATCCAGTGGTGATTTTGGAAGGTTCCGGATCAGTTCCCGTTTCCAGGCTTCTTTCTCTTCCTGAGTCCCGATTCCATGATCAGGATTCGTATCAAAGGTCGCTGACGATGCATCCCAGTTTTTCCGGACAGCATCTTTGATCTCGGCATCTTTCATCACCATATTGATCAAATAGACGCTAATGTTTTAAAATGATTTTTATTTGTTTTCACACTTAGTATGAATATTTAATAAAATTGTATCTTATGCATGTCTCATTCAACCGTAAGATTTTGCATAACAAACGAAAACAGATGATGAGGTTATAAGACTCATGCGGAAAACAGAATTGGAAAAAACCAAACCCACCTTCCCCTATTAAATTTCCATCGCTTCATACTGCTGGATATTTCCCCTCTTTTTCGGGAGATTGGTTTAGATTTGTTCTCTCATAAAAAAGAGTGGAATTTGAGATTCACAATCTCCTTATTCGGTAATGGTGATCTCGTAATCCAGCGCAAAGTCATGAGCGGTCGGATCAAACTTGTAGCCTTTGACGGTATCCTTTTTCACGATCAATACGCCGTAATCTGCTACAGGGATGATCGGCAATTGCTCATACACATCGGCTTCAATCCTGTTCCACTTGGCAAGCCTTTCCTTGTCATCGGTTGTCGCCCAGGCGTCATCGATCATGGCTTCCACAGTTGCATTCTTGTAATGACCAACATTGTCGGGTCCTTTCTCTCTAAACCAATTAGGAAGAATATAACCCGGGTCGGGGACCATGGCAATATTCTGCGCAACAAGGGTCAAATCATAACTCCCTGCATTTACCCTGTCGGTGGAGGCAGCGCTGGCCATAACCTCAACCTTGGGCTGGATACCAATGGCTTTCAGATCTGCTCCAACGGTTTCTGATATGGGAGATAGACCGGGACGGTTATTCCCTGTCACGATGTTAATCGTAAGCGGCTTTCCATCTTTCTCGACTATACCATCCCCATTCGTGTCCTTGTATCCGGCTTCAGAAAGAAGCGCTTTTGCCTTTACCGGGTCGTACGGGAGCTCCTTTAAGTTCTTGTTCCCGAATGACATGGAGGGAAGGAAGAATCCCTTGGCGGGTTGCCCGACACCATACAGGACATTTTCGACAATATCCGTACGGTTGATGGCAAGGGATATTGCCTGGCGTACGCGAATATCCTGGAGGGGGGCATGATTAAAGTTTACCACCAGCCGGTAAACCCTTGGGGTCAGATATTTTTCAACATTAATTCCCGGAAGCGCATCAATGCGTTCTGCTTCGTTGTACGGCAAATCAACGGTGAAATCAATTTCCCCTTTTTCAATGGCAAGGGTCCGGCTGCTATGGTCGGGAACTGCTGTGAAAACAATGCCGTCGAGGCTTACCTTTCCGCCCCAGTAATCAGGATTCTTTTTAACCGTGAACACGCGGGTCTGCTTATCAAATGAATCGTACATCATGGGTCCGGTACCCACCGGTACTGAGAAATTTCCCTGTGCATTCAGGGAATCCGGGTGGATGACTGCCATGTTGGAATAATGAATGACCGCCGGGAGGATTGGATTGGGCTTGTTGGTCGTGACCTCGATTGTATGATCGTCAACAACCCTGCTTTTATTATAGTTCATCATGCTTCTCGATCGGGCGTCAATCTTGGCAACCCGGTCAAGGGAGAATTTCACTTCATTTGCGGTGAGTGGTTTACCATTATGGAATTTCACGTCATCCCGGAGCTTGAACTCCCATGTTGTCGGGCTGGTCTGTTTCCAGGAGGCAGCAAGCTTCGGGGTAAGAACGAAATCCGGGGTAGCCCCGACAAGCACTTCGGTAATCATTGATTTTTCCGTTACAAACACACCCGCTGAAGCCGGGTCAATACTTGTAATTGCTGACAAGTCAGCCATCTTCAGGATCTTGGGGCTTGTCGATGCCTGGGTGGCAGAAGCCGCTGAGGCCTGCGATGATCCTGCCTGCGTAACCGCAGGGGCGTTCGAAGCGGGACTTGCCTGTGCATTCGTGGTCGTGCATCCTGCAATAAATATTCCGGCAATGAGCAGGAACACAAGTAAAACTATGGTAAGCGTCTTTGTTTTCATAATAATCACTCTGAAATTTTTTCAAATCAGTTCTGTTTTGTTGCAGCGAGGATGTAGTACGTCTTGCTCGGTGCGAATCTCCGGTACCAGGGCTGCTGCGGTTTCTGCATCTCGCGGATGTACATCAGATCCCGGATCGAGATGCCGGTAAACCCCGCGTTCTCAAGATAGGATACCATGGTCTCGTGCGGAACTCCCCCGTCATAGGGGAGATGGCTCCTGAGATTGGTATCATAATGGCTGCGATGGGTTCGGTCGAAGATCTTGGCCAGTCCGTCGCTCACCATCCGTTTTGCCCGGGTTGAAACGCTCTTATCCTTCCAGACCCCGTCGATGATGAGTGCCGTGCCACCGGTTTTCAAAACCCGGTGCCATTCTTTCAGGGCAATCTCCGGGTGAGGGAGTGTCCAGAGGAGGTGGCGATTGACTACTACGTCAAACGATTCTTCGCCGAAAGGCAGGTGTTCGGCATCTCCCATCCTTAAGTCAATCGAAAGTTTTTGTGCAGCAGCTTTCTGGCGCGCTTTTGCCATCATCGCTTCCGACAGATCGATTCCGGTTACGTGGTGTCCCATCTCGGCAAACAGGAGGCCCATCGCACCGGTCCCGCACCCGACATCGAGAACCGCCTGGGGTGATGATGGCAGGTTCTGGCTCAATTCCCGCTTCCACGCGTCTTTCTCTGCCTGCGTTCCAATCCGGTGGCCAGGACTTGTATCATATGTTACCGATGAACAATCCCAACTTTTTCGGACCGCATCTTTGATCTCGGTGTCATTCATCACCATAATGATCAGTTTAGTGACGATATATTAAAACGATTCTTATTTGTTTTCACACCAAGTATGATTTTTTTTAAAAAAATAGTTATTGCGATAATCAGGTCCCAAAAACTGGTCGTCGACAGGACACGTCTCCTCTTAAAAACTCCACCGACAACCCTCGCTTGTGTTTGCTACCTGTCACGCTATTGTCAGGCGAACATTCCCAATTATCATGGTATACAATTAATCTGCAATTGCACTTTTTCCCGCCAACCAGCCTTGTGGGATAACTCAAGGCAATTTTTTTATTACGGGGGATGTATAGTTTTTTTCATCATCGTTTTTTCCGACGGTGTTTTTTAGAATCCGTTCATATTGGCATTCTGGCAGAGGTTTACCGCAAAAATGACCTGCAATATGTGGATAAATTATCCGCTTCCGGAAAGGCATTGGGGGTCGATATCTGCCATCGTTTCCGCCCGTATTTTGACAAACGGGCTTAATATCGGTCGAATTTTCGGGAGTGATCCCATCCGGGCGTTTTGCGGGGCTTTTCAAATCTGCGGGATCGGAAAATACGGTCAGGATGAGCGTATTTGGGTGTATCTCTGAAAAGGTTGTTTTTGGGGTTGGCAGGGGAACTCTCCAAAACATCCAGCCATTCTCTCTTCATACTCGGATGCGACAGACGGTTCAGAATAAAAGAATAAATCTGCTCTTTTGAAACCCTTAAGAAAAACATACAGTCGCTCTTTGGGGCTCCAGCACCTTGTGCTCCACCACCGCCGCCCGGACATCCTGCCGTATTGCGATAGTCCTCATATGATAGATGAAAAACCGGGTTCAAGGGTTTTCTCCCCTTTGGCTGCCTTCCCCTCTGGGGGAGGGGGTCCTCCTCATAGCAGCCGAAAATGAATAAGCAGACAACAGAAAAAAGAGGATTTCACCCGAGCCGGAAAATATATGGTAAAAAATATGCGGAGCCTTTTCCTTCGCACATTTAAAAAAAGGACGTGCAACCCACCGGCTCACTCACCGCGCCGGAATGATCAGCGACCTCTCCCCGGCCGGATCGAACTCGCGGATCGCGCCCCGGGCAAATTCCTTTCTCGGCTCGGCGAAATCAAACTTCAGCGAGGGATCGGCAAAGGTGATCTTCACCCGGGCATCGAAGCAGAATGCATCGGACCGCCCAAGGTGAGCCCCGGCAACAATCGCTGCGTACTCGCCCTGGTGGCCCACGTTCATCGCATAGTTCGGGTAGTTCGGGCCCCGGAGTTCGCCCATTGCGCCCCGGTCCGGTTCCATGGAGAGCGAGTTGGCCGACCCGCACTGGTCCTGGAGATCGTAGCCAAAGAACCCGAGCCGCGACCAGCCGTCCTTGTGGACGATCATCGAGAGATACCATGCGTTCAGGCCGGCATTCGAGTTGCCGGTCCCGATCGATGTCGTAAGCCCGGCTGCCGCCGCCATCACCGCTGCCCGCTGGGAACCCCCGAAGTGATCTTCCATTAAGGTCGGGTACTTCTCGTACTGCTCCATGCTGTAGAGGGTCACTTCCGTTGCGATATCGTTGACGATCTCCTGCGTGGGTTTGATCACCTTGTCTGCACCCGGCTCCCGGTAATTGTACCCGTACTTGTCCTTGAGATAGTCCATACCGTAGTACGTGAAATCATCGAGAATATTGTCCGTGTACGCAGCAGTCGCATACTGGGTGAACCCTACACCTCCGGACATATAAGAGCCCAGCCAGATCTGGTCGAAGAGCACGGCTCCGGCTGCCACGACTTCCAGTGAAGCCTTGGCTGGGTCATCGGGGTGCTTGCGATCGGCCTGGATCATATCGGAGAACATCCCGAACTTGATGCCGCCCGGTTCATTGGGGCCCCGGGCCCTGCGGGCCGGGAGGTGGGATCCCATCTGGATCACACCGGCATGCTTGGCCGCATACGAGAGATCCGCCACTGCTGCTTCCCCGGCACAGGTGCGGTACGCCGCAATGAACGACATCCCGATCTGCATAGCAGACCACCGGCTGGTGGTGCCGCCATCGCAGGTCCGGACCACGATGGTCGGGACATGGATGGCCTGGTACATTGATTTCCCAATTTCGGCCTTGAGCATCTCGGCCTGCTTCTTCGGGAACAGTTTCTCGATATTGAGGAGGTACTGCGGCTCGATATCGTCCGCAACCTCGTCATTGCCGGTAAAGACCTTGACAAAGCAGTCATCGACAAGCCCGGGGTTCGTCTCGACCATGTGCTCCTGGACAACAGCCCCGCCGGGCATGGCATGGTTGATGATGTGGAGGTACTCGTTGATCGTCTGCGGCGTCACTTCCTTTCCCAGCCGCTTCTGGAGGGTGTTGTGGGCAATGTCCATGCCGACAATAATCGTCCGCTTAATCTCGTCAGACATCTGCTGCATGGCAGAATTGTTCACGAAGTGGAGATCGTCGCCTTCAACGAAGGTGCCGGTGCCCGAGACTTCGTAGGTCATCAGCTGCCGCTGGCCCATCGGGATGCCGTTTAAGTGGCAGTGCTCGGGATCGTACATCGAGATCCCGCGATCCGCCACGATCTTCTTGGTCTCCTCCATGAACTCCCGCTTACGGGGGGACTGGTGGACGCCGTTGAACTTGTAGAATTCCGTCTTTTGCGATTCAATGTCCTGTTCCTTGAACTTCTCCCTGAGAGCTTTGAGGAACTGTTTCTGGGAACGCTCTACTTTCGCCATGCTGCCTTACGCCTCCTTTGGCATGAAACCGTATTTCGTCCGCAGCGTGTGGATCCGCTGCAGGTATTCGACATACTCGCCATCTTCACGAAGGCCCGTCCCGACCAGGGAATGGAAGATCGTGGAATGCTCTTTGAGCCATGCACTGTCGAGCGGTTTTCCCACTTCAACCGGACGGTTGAGCGGGAGGCCGATCTGGTCTTTTACGTACCGGACCATCCCGTCCTTGCTCAGTACGCACCGCTGGAGTGCATCGAACTGCATCCCGTTCTCGGAGAGCCGCAGCGAGTGGCCGTGAACGGTGGCACCGCGGAGGCTCACAAGCGCAGGATCGAACATCTCGGTCTCGATCAGGAGCCGGCAGTACTGTTCGAGATCCCGCTCGCGGCATTCAACGATCTGCCGTCCCGAGAGGGTACCGGGATCGATGGCACGGAAACGGTACATCTCGGCATAGGTCCGCTGGTATGGCTGGCAGGGTGCATTGTACATCGAGTCGGCGAACTGGACGTACCGGACCCGGTCGCCATGCTTAGCCCCTTCGGTGGGTTTTACCAGTTTTCGCATCGGGCAGTCCGGCTCCTGCTGTTCCGCAATCGGGGGATGCATGGTCTTGAAGCTCGCCCCGGGAGCCCGGTGGCCGAGCATGAGCACGATGTCTTCGTCAGTGATGTTGCGCATCTTAGTGAGCTGGTGCCCCGGGTCCATCTGTTTGCGCCGGTTGATTGCAACTACCGATGTCCCCGGGCCGAATTGGGGTTTCCGGACCATCATAATTCGTACCCCCCGCAGACCCGCTCATTCGACAGGGTAATGAGCGATGGCTTCTCTTTTCGTTTCGGGTCGACAAGGCCGATGACCGATCGATCAGCCTGTGGGCCATATTTTGCGTAATCAACAAGGCTCGGCTGGGTCTTCATAAATTTTCCTTCCTGGATGTAATACGAAAAATCAACAAAAAACGCATCGCAGATCTTCCGGATGTGATCGGTTGTGGATTTATCCTCAATCTCAAGGGTGATCGTTCCGACCTGCACATGGAGGTCTACCATGTTCCCGGCAATCGTTATGCTTTTTCGCAGGTTCGTCGTGTTCTTCGTGCCCCGGGCAGGACCGTAGGGTACCGTGAGGGGGATGTTCTGGCCGTTTAACAGGATGCGGCGGATGCCCGGCACTTTGACGATCTTATTGAGGAATCGTTTTGTGGTATCCGGGCCAAGCAGGCGCATCGGCACGATACGGCACTGGGGATATGCGGTGATCTCTTTCATGCTTTCATACCTCCTTTGCAATCTGGTGCATGGGTTTTGAGAATACATCCATCCGCCTGTAGGTCTCGCCCATGACCTTGGAGGTTCCTTCCGGTGCAAACATCTGGGTGCCGCCGTCCATTGCCGCTGCGGCAACGACACAGGGTATGGCCATGCCGTACGCGTGGCGCGTGACCACGTGGTTTCCGTTGAAGATGCCCGGCCCGCCACCGCCATAGATCGAGTGGCTGAAGAACGAGAAGCCGACCGCTGTTCCCATCAGGCGCCCGAAGTCCGAACCGGGAAGGCCGGTCTCGTGCTCGATCAAGTCATTGAAGTAGAGGAGTGTAGAGGAGACCGCCTGCACGAACCTGCCGGCCCCGCAGTTGACGATGCTTGCCGCAAGGGTGCCGGCCGAGACGTACGCGTTCCAGAGCATCGGGTCTTTGGTATCGTAGAACTGGAAGTACCCGCCTTTCTTGCCGGGCGTGATGACCCGGTCCTCGACTGCCCGGTCCACAAGTGACTGGATGACCGAGCCCACGGTACCGTTCTGGCCGTTTGCTTTGACAATATCGTAGACCATGTTGTTTGCATTGAGCCCCTGGTACCCGTAACAGAGGAGCTGGTTGCGTTCGAACGGGCCGATGGCACCGCCCATCTCGAAGATACCGGCCATTTCGTACGTTGATGCAAGTGCAGCGCCCTGGAGAGCATTGCGGTTGGTCATCATGACAAAATGGTTGACGCTGACGTTGCGCAGGGCGTACCCGATCCCTTCATTGTTCTGGGGGATCGTCAGGATGGAAGTGACAAGCGCCCCTTCCATATCCTGCGTATGCGGGTAGCTGCCCCATGCCGCTGCCTTGACAGTTGAGGCATTGAACGCATCGATGTTGAACTCATCCACAATGGCATACGTCACCGCCGAAGCAACCGCGGTGATCGCGGCATCGTAGGTGGATGCCCCGGTGAGCCGGCGCGTGGGCGCCCGGACAAGCAGGAGCTTGCCACCATTGAACTGCTGGATATCAGTATCATCGCCATCTTCAACCTGGACCATGGTTTTGATCTTGTCAATCAACGCGTCCTTGTGCTCCATAATCGGGAGGTCGAGTTCACGGCCGGGGATACGGCCCTTGCCGAGTTTGGCGGTCTTTAAGGCCTCCTCGATCCCGTGAAGGTTCACGTTGATCGTCCGTTTGGTCAGGTCAACGATCTTCAGTGCCGCCGGGTTCAGGAGCGGGCTGATGCGGTGCAGCTGCACGTTGCTCTTCAGCAGTTTCCCGTCATCGGAATAGAGGTCAATGGTTTCAGAATAATGTGCCATGCATTTCCCCTCCCGGATCCCTGCCTGATGTGCTGCTATTCAGTCGTCCACTACGGGTTTTACCCCGGTACAACAACAAAGTAGTATCCTTCACAATAACACCTTTGTAAAAAACGTTCATATTTCATAATACGAATGAGTCCAGATTATTAATAGTATAAACTTTATAGTAATACAGTAACTATGGAAGACGAAAGCGACCACCTCTGCCTCTGTTGTCTCCGGGGCATCATGCCCACGATCGCAAAGAAATGGGCGATCTGCATCATCTCGGAACTGGGTCGGCGGCCCTCCATGCGGTTTTCTGAGATTATGAAAGACTGCGGTGAGATCAGCCCCAAATCCCTTGTCGATGTTCTTAAGGATCTCCAGGATACCGGGCTCATCCTGCGGGTCTCGTATGGGGAGATCCCCCCCCGTGTCGAGTATTCGCTCACGGAACACGGGCGGGATCTCCGGGAGGCGCTTGCTCCCCTGCTGAGGTGGGCCAAGCAGCACAACCAGTTGTATATGAGTTACCGGAAACCCTCGTTTGCGCAGGCACCGGATCCGTGATTAATGAAGATCCTGGGGGTGTAGCGTCCTTTAAAAAACTGGAATTGGTGAATTTTTCCCTGATATTTTGCTACATTTTTAAAAAATTTACACACTTTTTGCTAAAAAAATGAAAAACTATAAGAATAACCGGCCCCAATACTGGAAGCAGGGTATCGCTGACTACACAGCTACACCCGCACCTTCGACAAGGTAAACGCCAGGATATTTTATGGCCGTTCCCGGGCCGGCGGGGAAACCGGACCCGGGAATGGCAGGAGTTGATCAGATGAAAACTATACTGTATGATGGCAGCAGGAGGATCAAGGTTGACACCCGGTCCGATGAATGCCTCTATGCGGCACCGAGACCTTCAAAAATTTCTCCTGAAATCCAGAGGCAGGGAAAAGATCTCTACATCCATACCGATCATGCAAAGAAGATCACGTACTATCTTCATCTCTGGGAGATAAGCGGGACGGCAAAAGACAAGATCATGCCGGTCTCTCCGGCCACTGCAGAACGATTCCTGCGAGGCAGGGGGCTGGTGTGCAACCTGTTCCCGAAAAGTGATCCTATTGCCACGCTCTATAACTGGGGATACGGTATTGCAGAAGAATTTTAAAAAAAACCTCCCGCAATTCACGTCCTCATTCTTTTTTTAACGCTGTGCCGGTACCCTATATTGGGGAACTGGCTCCAATACCTTCCTGTCCTGCGATACCTCGTCTTTATTCCACAATCTGCGGTATCAGCACGAACGTATTGTTGACGATAACGAACAGGTAGAGCGTAATGAGGATGCAATAGAAGGCAATGCTTGATCTCCGGACCTGCATCTCGGCAACCAGCGAGACCAGAATGATCAGGATCAGGGTGCCTGCCTTGATGGCAAAATGCAGGAGCGGGCTTGTTACGATGCCAGCCATAGCCGGGTTCAGTTCGATCCCGCCCAGCCAGAGAATGATCTGGGTGGTGAGGATGTCGAGCAGGAAGAGTGCAGCGAGGATGAGGGAGAATTTCGTGATCCGCCGGTTCGTTATATCATCAACAGGGCGGTAGTCCAGATATCCCAGCAGGGTTCCCCGGGGATACTCCTGTGCTGCCATGAACACTCATAGTACGTAACTATATTAAATATTTTGTATGTGGGATAATGTCAATTCTGCCTTGAAATTACAAAAAAAGGTCAATATTTCGCGTATTTTAGTATAATTCTAATCTATTGTAGCATGGGGTGTGATACGGTTTTGAAACCGTAGCATGCGGTGAGAGATGAGATAGGAAGAACACGTTTTGAAAATGTTGGGAAAAGAGTTCTTAACCCCCAGAAAAAAATCCCCTTGCATTCCCATTCCGGTCGGTTTTCCAAGGCCCGGATTGGGTACATTGAGGAGCGAAAAAAGGGTCGATAAAAAGGCCTTTGGTGGCCATCCATTGAGGGCGTTTCCGCCCATATTTGGGTAATCAGGGCAAATATCGGACGTATTTTTTTCGGGATACGAATCCGGAGGTTTTACGGGGTTTTTCGGAATGCCCGGAATGGAATCAGAGCCTGTATCGGGCGTATTTGGGTTGCCCTCCCGAATTGTCTGGAAAACATCCTGAAATTCTGTCATGCAGCAGCGGTATCGAAAACATTCGCAGATTAAACCTCATGCTCCAGCAGCTTCCGTTCATGCTCAAGCACAAACTGTGCAAAGCTGTCCTGATCACAGAACCGCCTGCAGGAAAGGTGTGTGTTCTCCGGGGGCTCCGAGCGGAACATCTGGATACGGTATCCCGAGCGGGGTTCGTACGAGTATCGTACTTCCAGCAGGTGCTCGTGCCCGTGCAGCCCCGGGTTCCACGCCGGGTTGTAGGCAATGGCTACCGCCCAGTGTGTCAGATCCATATCGAGATAGACCGCAGCGACAAGGAAGCGGTTGCTCTTACGGATCATTATCTCGTTCTCGAACCGCTCTGCTGCCTGCCGGGTTGCCGGTTGCGGGATTATTCCATGAAATTTCGGCATGAACGCTTTCCTTTACCTTTTAAAGTAGGGTCTCTTTTCGTTCCATGATGTGAGTCATGGGGGTTTGTTGTGGTATTAGATTCCCTCACTATCTGCCGGGCAAGCATGGCGATGACACAATCAAGAAGCCGGTCTTCTGCAACAGGAACAACCGTTTCCATGTCCTGCAAAATGCGGATGATTGCATCCCGTGCCGCGTCATGAGGGAGCAATCCCCATCCTGCCTCATCCACGACATGGAGCGCTGCCGCTGCCTGTGCTACTGATCCCGGTTCCTGCGCCCAGCTTATCAGGAATTGCATGAATTGCTCCCTCTCCCGCCGCCCGGCGTTTTTGCTATAACCTGCCAGCACTGCGGCTTTCCAGATATTCTCCTCCAGTACTCCAAACCGGGACAACCGCACCAGCACGTCCCGCTGTGATTCTGGGGAGAGACCGGTCTCCATCTTCAGTGCTGTGGTCGTTGCCTGGATCACAACCCGGCCGATCAGTTCCCCGAGCTTGGAATGCTTGCCGGCATTCGAAAGATGCCGGGATGAACCGGGATCCGCGACGATGACAATCATGTCCGTCCCGGACCCCGTCGCAATGCCCGTAGAGTAGATACTCCGGGCCATAAGTTGCTGGAGTGCCACCGTCTTTGCCTCGGTCGCCGTCATCACCCCCCGTGTCATTGCATACTCCGGAAGATCGGCACTTATGATGAGGATAGTATTAATCGTACCGCCGACCGGCTCGACAGAGTCACCATTCTCGTAGTACGATGCCGGGTCACCGGCTCTCCCGCCATTTTTGGCGATCCCGGCAGTCACAATCGCAGTGACCGTGAGATCCCGGAACGACTCCATGACAATGGCGGTGTTCTTCATCTCCGCCCGTGTGATGAGGCCGGTTGCGGTTTTTGGGTCCAATCTAAGGTTTCGTGCAACACCATTGAGATACTGCTGCACGCTCCCGTCACCGGCATGACAGACCTCGCATGCTTCAAGGGAAATCTGGTGGTTGAAAACCGCCTCTATGTCCTCGCGGTATCCCCCGTTCATCCATGATGTGGAGAGCACGTTGCGCATACTGGGGAACCGGATCACAACAGCATCGTCAATACGTTCGACTGTATCTCCATGCGGAAGGCTGACTACTTGTTTCAGGGACAGAGGTATTTCGTTATTCTGCATCAATTCACCACGATCCATCTCTCTTTAAAAAGGGCAGGAGCGACAAGCCATATTTGGCAATCCCTCTGCCAATTACCGGAAATTGCCCTCCCCATATCTGTTTCCATCTACCGGTTCCTCCGGAAATCCGCCGCAGCCGCAACAAAGCGCCGGCAGAATGCATCGCTGAAATACGCATGGGTGTATGCCCCGATAGCATTCTGTTCGGTGAGCCCGTCTTTCCCGTCCTGTATCCCTTCCCCCGGCACGAGCCGGATCGAGAATCGTGCATCAGGATCGCACGCTACCCGGGAGTAATGGAACTCATGCCCCCGGAGAGAAATACTCCCCGCCCAGAGTCCATGTCGGCCGGTATAACTTCCTTTCACGTATCCCAGTGCCTGGATTGTTTTCGTCATCTCGACGCTGGCGGGAAGTACGCCTGCCATTTGATAATCCCGATCGAGAGCAACCGATCCGCACAGGTACATGAGCCCGCCGCACTCTCCGTATATCGGCATACCCTTATCAGCCAGATCATGAATGGCATGCCGGCACCGCGAGTCTTCGAGTTTTTTAGCATGCAGTTCCGGGTATCCCCCGCCAAGGTAGAGAGCATCCACTTCCGGCAGGGTATCCTGCATAGGCGAGAAAAACCTGATCTCTGCCCCGGCCCGGACGAGCCGGTCGAGATTTTCCTGATAATAAAAGCAGAACGCGTCATCACGGGCCACTCCTATGACAACCTGTTTGTTAATCACGGGGGTTTTTGTAGCGGGAGAGACGGTCAGTAACGGAGCACTTCGGGCAATATCCAGGATCGCGTTGATGTCACACGACTCCCGGACTATGCGACCATACGTTCTCATCCTGTCGGATTCGTGCGCCATAACAAGGCCGAGGTGACGGCTCTCCACTTCTGATCCCCGCTGGTGAGATATCCACCCAAGTGCGGGAACAAATTCCTCGGTTGCGATCATCTCACGATGCTTTTCCGACCCAAGCCGGTTGAAGATGATGCCGGCAATCCGGATACGGGGATCGAAGGTTTGGAAACCCCGTACAACCGCGTGGACACTCCGGGATGCCGCGTATGCATCAACGACTAGGATGACCGGCGCCCGGAGGATTCGTGCAACGTGGGCAGTGCTGGCGATATCGGTACCGTCAATCCCATCAAAAAGTCCCATTGCCCCTTCGATGACCGCAATATCTGCATCACCGGACACAGAGGCGAATGTCCGCAGGACACCGGTCTCTCCCATCATGAAGGGATCGAGAGTACGGGAAACCCTGCCACAGGTAATGGAATGATGGGTAGGATCAATGAAGTCCGGCCCGGTCTTGAATGGCTGGACCCGGAGCCCTCGCTCCGTGAGTGCCGCCATCAGGCCGCTTGCGATCGTGGTCTTGCCGCAGCCGCTGTGCGTTCCCGCGATAACGATACGGGGAATGGTTACCTCCATACGCAACCCCCGGGCCCGGATGTGCTACCGGTGCCGGCCAGTCTTCCCCGCATTCTGGTTCTTGCTGGTAAAAGGGGACGGATTTCATCCTGGATGCATTCTGGATCTGAGTTCATCAATCCTTCCTTCCTCCTCGCTGGAGTATGATCAGGGTGAGGAGCAGGATCGCACTTACCGCACAGAACCCCGAAGATTTTACCGGGAGGGTCGGTGTGGCGCTGGAAGAGGAGGTGGCTTGTATGAAACACTCCGGATGGATGAGCCGGGCGACCTGCTCTGTTGCATCTACGATACGCGGGGCGGGGCGGCTGATGATGTTGGCATTCACCGAATATACGTGGTTATTTTTGACCGCAGAGAGGGATGTGTACTGCGGGCTGGTCATGAACGCTTCCCGGATTTCATCTTTTTCCGATGAGTCCATCCCCCCACCCCCGCTTACGATTATGATATCAGGATTCTTCATCAGGAATTTTTCCAGCGAGACCGTGCTCCACCCGTTCCGGTCGGCAAAGACATTCTCGCCACCGGCATGCGTGATCACGTCGTTCTGGAGTGTATCATTTCCGCTCACGTAAAGTGGTTTATGCCAGATAACATGGGCGACGGTCGGGCGATCTGTTGTGGACTGGCAGGGGAGAACTGCGGCAATGCGGTCCGAGAGGTTTGTGGCCAGTACTTCTGCCCGGCTTTCCGTACCGGTTATTGTCCCGACCATGCGGATATCCCGTATCATATGGCTGGTATTCCGTGGCGCAACAACCACTACCGGCAGGCTGAGATCCATGAGCCTGTCTATGGTTTCTTTCGGTGTGAGATCCGATGCAAAAACAAGGTCCGGCCGTACAGCGGCCACCTTCTCGATGCTGATGGCCGAGTAGCCCCCGATGCGGGTCTTGTTTTTTACCTCCGGGGGATAATCGCAGACATCAGTCACCCCGACAATACGGTCAGTAAGGCCAAGGGCTGCCAGGATCTCGGTATTGGACGGAGAGAGCGAGACAATACGTAAAGGTGTCGCATTTAGGGAAATGGTCATACCGGCATCATCGGTCACGGATATTGCCGCTGCCGGCAGGATACAGACAGCCAGCGCAATAGCCATGACCAGCAGGGTCGGGACATTGTTTTTCGGGAAATGTTCAGGATTCATTTATGGTTCTCCATTCACAAGGGATGAAAGATACACGAGACTCTGCTCGGCTGCAACGAGTTCCTTTGTTTCAATAACAAGAGTTGCTGGATGCGGGAGTTTTTTCCATATGTCAGAAAAATCGATGGTTCCGCCCCCACATGCAAGATGATCGTCAGCTGTTCCGCCATTGTCGTGGAGGTGAACGTGACAGAACTGCCCGGCTGCAAGGAACTCATCAAGATTCCCGTTGAGCCGGGCATGGCCGCAATCGAGAGTACAACCAAGATCGCGTGCGGCAAGTTCCGGCAGGAACGCGGGGGTCCGGAAGTGGCAGCACTCCCATGCGCCCATGTTTTCAACGCAGACTTTGACCCCGTGCTCTTCCTGGAGCCGGGCAAGGTCATCGAGCGAGTACAGCAGGGATGTGTAAGAACGATCCCGAACCTGCTCGTATGGCGTGTAGCCCGGATGGACGACGAGATGTTCAGCGCCGATGCGGACAGAGGTTGCAAGCATGTCCTTAAGCACCAGGATCGAAGCGCTCCGCATGCGTTCGTTAATCGCTGCGATGTTGATATCGCTGCACGGTGCATGGACAGAATACGAGAATGAATATTCGCTGCATGGCGTGCTGTCCGAAAGGAGATCGTGCAGCCCGTCCGAGAGAATCTCCACGTGCGATGTCCGTAGGGAAAGAATCTCAAGGGCAGTGCCAAGTGGATGGTCAATGCAACAGAAGGTCGAGATGAAAAGGGGTCGCGGGGTCATGGGTCACTTCGAGAGTTGTTGGGTTAATGGGAAGGTTTTGTCGAGAAGTCCGAGGATTCCGTTAAAATTACCGGTGCACTGTGCACCAGCAGCACAGAGATCAGAAAGTACGGCGGCAGCAGTTCCTTTGGCAAAATCACAGGATGAAAAATCCCGGCCTTCCGGCAGGTGGATGATGATCCGTGCCGGATCAGCTTCACGAAGCGCGAGGAGGACCGGCAAGTTCCCCAAACCAACCGGGTGTGCGGAGAGGATGATCCGCTCAGCCTTAACGATCATCTCCCGGAGTTTTTCCAGCGAGTGGGCCGGGATCGGGGAGAAGGGTGGGATCGATATGCAGGGGATTTCCAGCGCTTTTGCCGTGAGGTAATCGGTATCCGTTGTCGCAAGGATGCCGGCGGTGAGGGTGAATCCTTTGCAGGAAAGGAAGTGCAGGAGGTCTGTTCCGTTCCCCCCGCCAGAGATTACCAGTATATTGAGGGTTTTATCCGGAGGAATGCTTCCGGTTGTCGTGGCAAGAGGCGTAAGGAAGGTCCGGCCGGTTGCCGGGTGGACCGAGGTGATCACATCTGCACCATACACCTCCCGGATTTTCCCGGGTGTTAGTACCTGTGCGGGCGTGTCATCTGCGACAACCTGCCCGTTCCGGATCATGATGAGACGATCGCAGAAGAGTGCTGCAAGGTTGAGATCATGAAATACTCCGATGATCGTGGAGCCGGAACCGGCGAGATTGCGCATGAGAGTGAGGATATCTGACTGGTGAGTGAGATCAAGATGCGATGTCGGCTCGTCGAGCAGGAGCACCTTTGTGTCCTGCGCAAGGGCACGGGCAATGAGTACCCGCTGCCACTCCCCGCCGCTCAGTGCCCGGATAGACCGGTCCTTCAGATGATTGATGCCGGTCTCTTCGAGCACTGCATGGCACCGGGCATAATCGGCCGGGGTGAGTGCGGCAAACCGGCTGGTCCGGGCATACCGGGCCATCAGGACGACCTGCATCACCGTGTACGAGAACGGGCGTTCCTCGTCCTGCGGGACAAACCCGAGTGCCATGCCCAGTTCTGCCGGGCTGAAGTCAGCAACGGATTTTCCCTCCAGTTCGAGGATCCCACTGGCCGGAATCACGCGGCTGAATGCCTTGAGAAGCGTGGTCTTGCCCGAGCCGTTCGGTCCGATGATGCCGGTGAATGTTCCTGGTGTAAAGGAGCAGCTGATTGATTTTACAATTTCCTGCGTGCCATATCCCGCGTGAAGGTTCTCGGCCCTGATGCTATGATGGTCGGTCATGTGACCTCTCCCCTCTTGTGGATCAGCCAGATGAAGAACGGCGCTCCTATAAAGGCCGTGATGATCCCGACCGGAAGATCGGAAAAGAACGTGCGTGCGATGGTGTCAGAGACGACAAGGAGAATTCCCCCGGCAAGGATACAGGCAGGGATGACCACGCGGTTGTCCGGGCCGAGGAGCATACGGACGATGTGCGGGGTGACAAGGCCGATAAACCCAATCGATCCTGCGATTGAGACGGCCCCGGCAACGAGCAGGGTGCTGCCGCCGAGCACAGCCCAGCGGACCCGGGTGGCGTCGATGCCAAGGTGGGCAGCCGTCTCCTCCCCGAGCGAGAGGGCGTTTAAGTCCCGGCCCATAAAGAAGAGCAGCGCTCCGGCCGGGAGGAGGATGCAGGCCGAGAGGATCGCATCGGATGGCGACGCGTTCCAGAACCCTCCCATGAGCCAGAAGAGGATCTGGTGGACGTTCTGGCCGGCAATCGCGATCAGGAAGGAGACAAGGGCCGAGAAGAAGAACGAGACGGCAATACCGGTCAGGAGCAGGGTCTCAACGGAGATCACGCCCCGTCGGCCGGCAATCGACCAGACGATGAGGATCGCTGCGACTGCGCCAATCCATGCGAAGATGGGGACAAAGAAACCTCCGAGGAAGACAATAGCAAGGGATGCCCCCAGTGCGCCACCGGAAGAAGTACCAAGGATATAGGGATCGGCCATCGGGTTCCGGAAGAGCGCCTGCATTGCGGCACCGGCTACGGCAAGGCTGGCACCGACAAAGAATGCGGCGAGGACCCGGGGGAGCCGTATGCCCCCGATGATGTCGGCAGCACCCGGCGCAGTGGAGACGAAACCGAACCCTGCGGGGCCGGCGAAGGTGCAGAGTACTATGGTCAGGATCGCTGCGACCGTAAGGCCAATGATGAGCGGGATGGTTTTTGTCAAAGCGGTTAATCCTCCTTTTTAGATATTGATTTAACCGATCACAGCCTTGGGGCTGGCAGGTACTGCGTATCGTCCGGACATACGGAAGCAGCCAGCCGGGCGTACCGGCGGCCTGCCGGTTGTCCGGCACAGCCTGTCACAACCACGACAATTTTCCTGTTGACAACCGGTGGCCGTAGTTATGCCTCCCGTTACGCTGCCCTTCCTACGAGAGTGCGCTCCTGTGTCAGGGCAAAGCGGATGAAAGCATCGCCATCCGTGAGGGCATCAGTAGAGAGCAATCGCTCGGAATCCTCATCAGAGCGGAACATCCGTACGCTGCTGCTATCCGACACCGGGCAGGAATACCTCACTTCGAGCGGGTTCTCGTGCCCGTGCAAGCCGGGCTTGCGGGAATAATTGTAGGCAAATGCAACGGCCCACTGGTTTTCCTGCATATCGACATACACTGTTCCTACGAGCTGCTGGTTGTTGTGCCGAATCAGCACTTCATCTTCGAACTTCTCGATGAGTTGCCGGGTTGCTGCCTGCGGGTTGATTCCAAAAAATTTTGACATACTTATTCACCATTTCTAAATTCTGATGTTCCCATTTCGGTTCCATGAAAAAGTCCCCGGGGTCCAAGTTCTGGAGGCCCCCGGGGTATTGATGTTGTTCGATTTGCTCGTTACGGCAGGATGCTTGCCTGAGTTGTCGCGATCACTTTTCCACTAGCAGAATCGTAGATCTCGATGTTGACTGGCTCCCCAACAACCGGGGCCACGTATCCTCCATACGAAGATTCAACAAATGCATCTGCCCAGTTGATCTTGATCTTATCTCCGGTCTGGATAGTGTGGGCACTCCAGGAAGTTTTCAGTGCATCGTTTGTTGGCAGATACATTGCTTTAGTGAGATCCACCTGGTGACTCATGTCTTTGAATGTGCCCATCGGGATGAATGTCTTCACGATTATCGCACTCCCACTCACCTGATCACCTCCATTAAAATCGATGATGATATCTTTACCATCATGTGCTTCTGCACTAATACTGATCTGGGGTGCCTTTTGGGAGCTCTGTCCCAGTCCCCCGGCAAAGGCTGAGACGACTGCTGCAATGATAATCGTCACAACGAGCATCAGCATCACACCGACAACCGGTGAAACTGCATCGTAATTACGGACATTCGTTTGCATGATCACACCTCCACCGGGATATCCTTACTAAAGATCGTGGTCCCGGATTTCAAGTCAATCAATTTGACATTGACGATATCGTTCCGGGTGAGAAGCTCTCCGTATTTGATAATCGGTATTGCCAGGTTCTGTCCGGCAACCGAACCTCCTACGGTGTTATCAGTATCTGCCTTGATGACATCTCCAGCCTTGAAAACATAGTTTCCAAACCACTGAGGTGTATCTTTCGATGCATCACCGGTAGCAGGAAGCTGGCCCGCAACTGCCAGATAGGGTACATTGTAGTATACCTCACCGCCCCATGCAACATAGTGAGTATTCAATGAGGAAAGTGTGTAGTTGGATTCTCCGGTTACAGCACCTTTTGAATAATAGATTGCCTTATCGGTTTCATTCCACATGGGTGCTACCGTTGATTGTACGTTGTATACCCCAGTTGCATTTACCCAACTGGTAACGAGTTTGACATTTTTGGTGTTTACCGGATCGCCACCCATATGTTTCATGACAAACACCGGCCCGGCAGTTCCGGTCATCATACTGTCACCAGATGTGATATAGCAATCAAGCGACACTTGCGGTGCTTTCTCTTTTCCGGCTCCCATTCCCCCCGCAAATGCGGAGACAACTGCTGCGATAATAATTGTCACAACGAGCATCAGCATCACACCGACAACGGGCGATACTGCATGCTCCTGTACTCTCTCTCTGTCGTTTTTCATTTTTCATCTCCAAATCTTGGCCATCATGCGATGAGTAAAGACACTCGCTGAGTATCAGTGACCACATGGTCCAACCGTAGATGACACGATCAACTAATGTTGTGTTAAAACTATTTTAATTGATCATTTTAACTTGTTTTAAAACAAATAGACTTTTGTTATTGCAGATGCCATACGCTTGGTATCGTCGGATTGTTAGGATCGTGAGGGAGCGCTTTGTCAATACATTATGAATGTAAACAAAAATCGGGAAGTGTTCAGGAAAAGGCTGGGTGCATTCTTTTCCTCATATTCCTAGTAATTATTTCAGTAAGCACTTCCGGGTGCATCAAACTCATACAGCAGTCAACCGGGAGCAACAACATCCACACCCAAGAGGAATTGTATCCGGATCCCGTCAGGACCGTTGCCCCCGCATCTTCCATCAACCCTGCACCGAAAAATCTCCCCCCTCAACCGACCCTGTCTGTCACCCCCACAACACCCGGCTTAGTTACCGATGCCGCACCAATCCTCCCGGCAGATCCCTACCCCATCCAGCATGCGACACAAATCAATGAGACTCCCCGAACCAACCATCATGTGCGATATGCCGAATTTACCCGGACCTATGTATTGCGGGGGAACGCAACCGGGCTCGTTGTCAATGCAACAGAACTGGAAGGGCCCCTGTGGATCTCTTTCTATGTCAAACCGCTGTATGATTGTCTCGAAAACCCGGAATCTTGCCGGGGCGAGCCGGGGAAATCCATCAGTCGCCCGTACTTCACGCTCACCGTCCGGGACAACCGGACCCGGGAGATCGTAGCGGAGGATGGGTACGGGCGGGAGTACAGTTCGCAGAGGGATAACCGCACGATAAAAATCTACGGTGAAGGGCAGTATCACCTGACACTGACCGGCAATTCGATTGATGTCACCCTCGCGGTTGCAACCCGGGCAGCACCTCCCGCACCCGAAACGCAATCTTCCACCACAAGCCCGTCCCCTGCCCGGACATTGCCTCCTGAATACCTTCGCTATCTCAGGGAATCCGGGGGTGCTGTATGATACTCCGTGAAAAATGGTCCCTGCTTGTATCCTCTCTTACAGCAGGCATGATCGGGTTGTTTCCGTCAATAAAGATGAGACAAGATCAACCTGTTGAGGCAGTTACGAAGCCTGTGGGAGAGGATCGATCCCGTACTCCATATCGCTCGTTTGGGGACATATCTGCATCAATCCTCAACCTGCCCCAAACACTGGGCAACCGCACTGAACTGGGTGACATCCTCACCCTGACCTCCAGTACCGGAGCGATCGTGGCCGGCTATGCCGCACTCTTTATCGATCTCCCGCCCGGGGCATTGGGTATTCTTGGCCTGTTCTCGCTCGCATTCCTCGCGCTTGCCACCAGCGCAGTGAGGTACCGGTTCAGTCCTGCCGTTGCGGAATCTGGTGAACTTTCACCCCAGGGAACGAATCCACCGCAGAGTGGCAGACATACCCAAAACTTCGGGAACTCACCTCACACACAGGATATGGATATGCCACGCCCTGAAGAACGGACGAGTGGAATCCTTGACACCTATTGGATTGAATCCCCCCATGTCTACATAAAAATCGTCCGGCAGGGAAACCAGGGATTTACCTACACGGTAATTGAACCCACGATTACCCCCCGGGAACAGTACGTCTTACGCGAAACTGCCAGCCACCTGCGGAAAGTGATCGTGTACGATGATCCCGATAAACCTATGGTGCGCCAGCTTAGTGACACGTTTATTCATCGCATAGTACGTGAATTCCATCCGGAGGTAACCGATGAACGGTTTGCTATCCTCTCTTACTACCTGCGACGCGATCTCTCCGGGTTTGGCCCCCTCGAAGCCGTCATGCATGATCCGGCACTCGAAGATATCAGCTGCAATGGGGACAACCTGCCGGTCTTTGTCTTTCACCGGACCTATGGCAGCCTGCCCACCAGTGTCCTCTTCCGGGAAGGTGAACTCAACCAGTTCGTTTTAAAACTTGCACAGAAAGCCAACAAGCAGATCTCCTTAACGAATCCGATGGTGGATGCAACCCTCCCGGGAGGTTCCCGGGTCCAGGTCACGTACAGCAATGTCGTATCCCTGCGGGGCAGTTCCTTTACGATCCGGAAGTTCCGGGCCGAGCCGATGACACCTCTTGACCTGATCCGGTTCGGCACCTACAGTGCCGAAATTCTCGCATTTCTCTGGCTGGTCATCGAACACCGGCGAAGCCTGATCATAGCCGGGGGCACCGCAAGCGGCAAGACCTCGACCATGAATGCGATCTCACTCTTCATACCGCAGAATGCAAAGATCGTATCCCTGGAAGATACACACGAGATCCAACTCCCGCACAGTAACTGGCTTGCCACCCAGACCCGGGAACTCAACACGCACGGGGTGCAGGGAGACATCGATCTCTTCTCGCTTTTAAAATCCTCCATGCGGCAACGCCCCGAGTATATCATTGTCGGGGAAGTGCGGGGAAAGGAAGCCCAGACGCTCTTCCAGGCAATGAACACCGGGCATGCAACCCTCTCGACAATCCACGCGGGCAGCGTCCAGGAAACAATCAACCGGCTCACCCATGAACCTATCAGTGTGCCTTCCGTCATGTTTACCGCGCTCGATCTGGTTATCAACCAGTCGATCTCCACGTACGGCAAAAGCCGCATACGCCGCTGTCTCACCATCCATGAAATAACCGTGGATGGGGAAGGTACCATCATCCCCCGGAAATTGTATGAGTGGGACGTTCACACCGATTCGTTCAGGAAGGTGGCACAATCCTCCCGGGTGCTCGAAGAGATTGCCGCCATGCGGGGATGGACGCCAAAGCAGGTGAACGAGGCCCTCAAAAAACGCGAGGAATTCCTTACAACTGCTTTGGATGTTCCCACGCCAGACATTCGCGATCTCGCCAATGCGATCCACGATCTCGGTGAATGATATGAGCTTCAATTCTATCCTTAAAGGGACCAGCACGAGACTCGAAAATATCGAGATGGTCCTGCTGGGCACGCATCTCGGCCGGGATCTCCAGTCCGCTCATCTGCCGGTTACCGCAGAGCAGTACCTGCACACCACACGGATCAACCTTGCTGCATCCGCGGCACTCTTCCTGGGTTTTTTCGCGCTGGTATCATTGACCGGCTATGATTTTTCACTGTTTACCTTTATCCCCCAAATCCTCTTATGGACATTCCTCTTCATTGGCATGGTGCCCGGAATGTACCTGTTCCAGGTGTATTATCCGGTCTTCATTGCGAGGGGAAGAAAAACCCGGATCGATCTCGAACTCTCCTATGCAGTCTCGTACATGCAGGCACTCTCCACCACGATGTCCCCGTTCGAAGTCATCCGGCGCATCTATGAAGAGAAGGCAATGTTCGGGGAAGTGTCGTGCGAATTTGGCCAGATTGTGCGGGATGTCGAGTTGTTTGGCGATGACCTGATCACCGCCATGCGAAATCTCCAGCAGACCACCCCCTCCCCCCTCATGCGGGATTTTCTCAATGATCTTGGCATCGTCTTTGAGAGCGGGGGCGACATCACTGCCTATCTTTCGTCAAAAACGGATTACTTTCACGAACAGGCTCGGCGTGAACTTGACGTGGTGCTCAAGACAATTGAGATCATGGCCGAGGTGTACGTCTCAGCGTTTGTCGCCGGCCCGATCGCATTGATCATCATGATCGTTGCACAGGGCATGACGAGCAAGGGGACGATGGACTGGCTCCTGCCGTTCATGTACCTCTGTATACCGGCCGGGGCAATTCTCATGATCTGGATTCTCTCCCTCATGCTGCCTCCGGAAAACCTTGAGATTAGCAGGCACGGGATCACGGAATACGATTCCAGTGCGGGTATTCCCGTTCATGCGGAACGTACATCGGGCGATCAGGAATTCTACCGGCATATCGAGGCGAAGAAAAAACGGTTCTGGCTCTACGACCAGCTGCGTCACCCGCTACGCACCTATATCTCCCATTACACGCACGGGATCGTTGCCGGCAGTATCTGTGCCGGACTGCTTGCGATACTTCTCTTTACGGGCTCATTTGAAACCATCTTCCCAAAAAATGCATTCGAGGCGGGTGCCTGCATGCTCGTTATAGGGTTCATGGCACCAATTTCACTCGCCTATGAAGGGCGGAGATGGTATGTCCACAACATTGAGGAGCATATCCCGGAATTCCTGCGGGAACTCTCTGACATGAAAGAGATCGGGCTTACGCTGCCGGATGCCATCGGCCGGATTGCATCTGCCAAACTGGGCCTTTTGAGCTCGGAACTCTCGCACGTATCACGGGATGTCGGTACCGGTGCCTATGTCAATTTTGCCCTGGTGAGGATGGAAGAGCGCATCGGGCTCATATCCGTCAAGCGGGCGATCTCGCTGCTGGTCAAGGCAAGCGAGATCACCTCGAACTTAAACCAGATATTCCTGATTGCCATTGCAGACTTTGAACATTATCTCCGGATGAAGCGCGAACGGTCCAATACGGCGATTGTCTATGTCATGATCATTTACCTGTCCTTTGGCATTTACCTCTATACGGCATACCAGCTCAACGGGCCGTTCATGTCGAGTTTCACGACGTACAATATCAATTTCAATCTGGCCCAGAATGTTACCGACATGTTCAGGATTGGCATTATCCTTGGGCTCTTCTCCGGCATCATGGCCGGGCAGTTCAGTTCGAACAGCATTCTTGCCGGGTTCAAGCACAGCATGGTCCTGCTCGCAGCAGCGGTGGCGATGTTTGTATTTATCGTTTGATTGAGGGAAGCTATGCACACAACCGGCAGTCACAGCACCGCAGTTTCTGAAGTGGTCGGGGAGATGCTCATGATCGGGATTGTTCTGATCCTCGTTTCTGTTTTCTCCTCCTCACTCCCGAATTATCTTCCATCCGAACGTTGCCCGACGGTTACCATCATGATGAGTAATGACACCGGGGGGAATATCACTCTCTGGCATAAGGGCGGGGACTGGGTTAAGACGGGAGGGCTGAAGGTTGTTGTCTCGAATACAACCCATATGTCTTCCTATACGCTGAAGAGCGAACCCCCCTTCATTCCCGTACCCGACACGCAGGCGTTTGATCTGGATGGCAACATTACCCTAAACCTGCCCCATCCGCTGGTCGGCGATGAGTGTGTTGTCCTCGCCACCGATCGTGCAGTCATCTTCTCCGGTACCGTGGGGCGTGGTAAGCCATGAATGACGATGCGGTAGCACCGGTGATTGCCGTGATGCTGATCCTTGCAGTTCTCGTTACTTTCCTCTCAGTCTGGAACGCGGTTTACGTCCCGTCCATGAAACAATCGGCTGAAGTCAGCCATCTCCAGAATGTGGAATCTGCATTCCTGCACTTCTCCTCAGATATCGAGCGGGCCGCATCAACACGTCAGGATGACCTGACCCTGAGTGAACCGGTACAGCTGGGCGGCGGGGATTTCTTCTTCAATACGCTCAGATCCAGCGGATCTCTCTCTGTCCAGAATGAGCAGAAACCGATCCACTATCTCACTTTGTATGACGAGGCCGGAGGGGTTCTGGGAGAACTTGATAGCACCTTGGTCAATATCTCGTACGAACCGCAGGGAAATTTCTGGCAGGACCAGGGATACCGCTGGCAGTATGGTTACGTCAATGTTACCAAACACCACAGGCTCCAGTCTCCGCTAAAATATTTTACCATGACCAATGTGAAGAACGAGTTTGGGGAGGGGGGTTCACTTGCAACATTTGCCGGCTCATTTGGGGATGCAGAGTATACCGTTAACCAGACGCTCTTCCAGAACGCGACACCGGCTTTGGATAACGAGTTCACTTTTTCCCCGCGAGCGGGTAACTGTTCCAGCATCGTTCTCCTTGGGGTAAATCTCTCGGCTTCCCCCGATCACCCGTTCATCAGCAGCAATGGCTTTGGGACCCTTCAACTGAAAACTGCGGTAACTTCAGTTCCGTACTATGGGGTTTCAACGATCACGATTGGCTCTGATCAGGAACCCTTCGGAAACGCGACGTTCCAGAGATGGAATGAAAGTTTCACCACCCTTGCCGTAACCTGTGGAAGCAATATCCAGTATCACCCGGAATATTCCGGTGACGATTTTAGTCTTTTCACTCTCGAACAACGGGTGAATCCGGTAAATGTTATGCTCAATGTTGTAAATATCGAAATAAGCGCATATTGAATTCAAGCGGAGACATCATACTGTTGATTTACCTGACACGGCCAAGCGGGATCAGGCAAAGAATCCCATGCACACGATTGAACCCAGATTGTTTCCAACGCAAATCCCATACCCCCCGATAATGACGAAGAATAAACTCGCGCCCGATCCTCTCAATTGTATCTCGGAATATTTTGCTACAAGAACCACCAGGATAAGAAGAAGCATTTTTACCAGGACATGAATGATGGGATTCTGGACAATCCCTGCCATGAACGGATTGTATTCCACCCCCCCGCAAGAGAGAATAATCTGGGTAGTCAGGACATCCAGTATGAAAAGGGCAGAAAGGATACAGACACTGATTACTATCCAGCTGTCAGAGCCGCGAGCCAATCCACCATTATCCCGTCCGGGTGTCTGTCCCGTCTCCATGATCGTGTAAGTCCCCTCACTTTAGCGATCTACCCTGATCATCCTGGCAGATAAAGACGCAAAATTACAGAAAACTGGAATGAGGCCGGATAATTCAGGCCTCATAAGCAACAAGGATTGCCCCGGTATCTTTTTCTGCGGCTTTTACCTTTGCAATCTCTGCCGCATTGAGTTTCTTGAAAGGATGAACCTTCTCATATGCAATCAGGGTCACATCGAGTTTCTGTTCGAGGGCACGGATCTCCTTGATGGGTGCCTCAGCGAGTTTTGCCGGTCGTACACACTCCATAATGATTACCTTGGAATCCTATTCAGTATGAGGAAATAAAATATTCCGTAAATGAAATGGAGATAATTCTGTTTTTTTTGAGTTGCTTAAAAAAAAAGTGCTGTTCGATTGGTGATAATTCCCTTTTACATGGGGGGATGGGATTTTTATGGAACGATCAGATCGTGGATCACATATGCGAGCTTCACGCCATCCAGACGCTTTATAAGATCCGTGAACTCTTCGTCCACGATCACGATCGTGCAGTCGATACCATGGAATGCCGCTTCGATCACGCCCTCCCGGGCACCAAAGAACATGTCCGGTTCCCGTCCCAGTGCCTTTAGCGCGATATATGCCTCAAGTCCGACCGCTGCTACCATCCCGGCTTTTACAATGATCTCCTTTAACTGGTCCTTGTGCACATTGCGCGAACCCCCGTGCTGGATCCGGGGCACCTTGCAGACATGGATAACGCCATCGTTGTGCTTGATGATCCCGCTTAAGCGTACAATACCGACATCCGCGTCTTTCATTGCATCCGCTATAACCGACCCGGTTGCTGCCATCGGCTTTTTCGCTGCATGCAGGAATCCGTCCTGCATATACACCCCAACTTCGTCTCCTACTTTAAGATTTTCGGCAGCGATCGCGGTCCAGATCGCGACCTGCTGGATGATGTCGCGCCGGATGTGCCGGGCGTAAGACTCAAGGGCCTCGGCGTTTGCGAGCACCCATTCGATGCCTGACCGGGTCACTTCGTAGTTGCCACGGCGGCTTGCCGTGACCATTCCCTCCTCCACGAGTTCGCGGATATATTCCGAGATTGCCTGCGGGGTGACACCGAGTTTATCGGCAATCTCCTGCTGGCGCACGGCCGGCTGGTGTTCGGTGATCTCTGCAAGAATCTGGAGGCGCGAGACATCGCGCTTGCTCCTAAGGATAAAATAGAGGGGATTCTTATCTCCCTGTGTCAAGCAGTATCAACCTCTGTTCACTCCGCAATTTTCCCGCGTGCCTGGCCGGCCCAGAACCCGAATACACCCCCGACAAGCATCCCGCCAAAAGCGGCCTGCAAAGCAAACAGGCAGGCTTCAATCTCCCCGCTTGGAGGGACCCACTGAGGGATTATGGGAGAAAAATTTTCCACCGGTATACCGGAAAGTTCCGCGATGAGTCCTGAACCCACATTATCCGAACCGGCAAATTCCGCCCCGCTCATGGTTGCGCTCGTGTACAGGAACATTGCGCAGAATGCCACGATAGCGATCCCGGCAAGGAGTTCAAGCGTATACTTGTATGCCATCAACATTCACTCCGTGCCGCATTGATCTTTTCTTCGGTGAATACTTTCAGCCGGATCAGGATATCGGGTTTGAGCGCAACGATATACTTGAACACCAGTGCAAGGACAATGCCTTCGACAATGGCAAGAGGTACCTGCGTAACGGCAAATATGCCCATGAACAGGATGAACGAGCTCGCAATCCCGCCCGTCTCGGCCGGGTAGGCGAGCGCCAGTTCAAGCGAGGTGGTGACGTACGTAAACATATCTGCAAGAGCGGTTACCAGGAATACTGTTACGTAGATATTTACCGATGTGTCGCGGAGTAACCGGTAAACTCCATATCCCACGAGTGGACCAACAATCCCCATGGAGACGATGTTGGCTCCAAGGACTGAAAGTCCCCCGTGGGCAAGGAACAGGCTCTGGAACAGGAGCACGATTGCACAGACCACGGCGGTTATCCATGGTCCGAACGAAATCGTCGACAGCCCGGTGCCGGTCGGGTGGGAACAACTTCCCGTAACTGACGGGAGTTTTAAGGAAGACAGGATGAAAATAAATCCACCCGTCACTCCCAGCAGGGGAAGCGCTTCCCGATCAGCGTCCAGTACTTTTTTCAGCTGGTATATTCCGAGCATGAGGCAGGGCAGTGCAATGATCCACCAGATCAGGCACCACTGCCATGGTAAGAATCCTTCCATTATGTGCATTATAGCATCACACAAGTACACCTGCTTTAAAACTATTTTAATTGATCAATCAATACGCTAAAATTGTAACACACGATCATACGAAAAAATAAAATGTGATCTTCCCTGGCCTGATGGTTATGCTTTAAAATTATCTTCCTGTTAAAAAAATGTATGACGAAAAAAAGATCAGCCGCACTATGGGTGTTTTTTTGTGTTTTGCTGTGAATGAGGTATAATCCTATAGGGGGAAAAATGACGTTGCTTACGTGCCGTTAACCCTTGTTTTCTGGCATCGTTTCCGCAGCCGGTTGGAAAAACCGGGTGGAATTCGGGCTGATTTTTTATCTGGATTCAATCCGGGTGATTTGTGGGCGTTTCCGGATCCGGAAAAATGGAATCGGAGCCCGAATCGAGCGTATTTGACCCGGTGTGAGAAGAACGTACAGGTAATTATTCCCCTGTCCTCTTCACGACACGCAATCGATATCCGGCGAATAAGGCTTGATGTCCACGACCGGCGTACCGTCCAGTGCATCGAGCCCGCGGACGCGGAGCACATTCCCGTTCCGCCCGAGCAGGTCAACCACCGAGAACGCAACCGGGTTGGGGCGGTTGGGTGACCGGGTGGCAAAAACCCCGTGCTCGATCTTCTCGTGCGGGGGCGTTGCCCTGAGCAGGGTTCTGTCAGCCCGGTCAAACCATGAAAGGATGATCAGGTGTGATCGCTTCTCAACATCCTCAAGCCCTGCGATGTACTGATCATCGATCACGATCTCCGAGACGGCATCAGACAATCGCCCCTGCCGGGGTGCGTCTCTCTTCTCCTTGTACGGAGACCGCACATAACCGATCGGCCGGATTTCAAAATGTGTCATTTCCCATCCAAAAAAAATCTTATTTTCTCTTCGCAGGATGCGTGCCTTCTGCGCAGGGGATACAGATGCATTTCCCGTCAATCATCCGGGTCCTGGCATCGGCAACAGATTCTCCGCAGCTTTCGCAGGTGACCGAGGCAAAGATCCGGGCTTTCTTCGGAGACTCCATCGTGATCTTCTCAAGTTTCAGGATTTTTTCAATGGGTGCATGGAGCATATCGATTGTCACCTTGTGCATCATTTCATGGAACTGCTCCTCTTCTTTTTCCGAGGCTTTCCCGGAGAAGACCTTTGCCCGGA